>Ga0256840_1000004_pt1 | contig 146507 bp, 127 predicted proteins | sample 355202metaG_FD_185969 | JGI IMG/M metagenome (GOLD analysis project Ga0256840, IMG submission 185969) | Hydrothermal vent microbial communities from Mid Atlantic Ridge, Atlantic Ocean - 355-202 | ecosystem: Environmental > Aquatic > Marine > Hydrothermal vents | place: Atlantic Ocean: Mid... | reverse complement strand
AGTCGCAGGGTTTAAAGAATCCATGCGAATTGTATTTGATGAGCATCTGAAACTATGGAATTATGTTGCTGTTCCAAAGAACGGAAATTTTTAAGTTGTCGAAGTTATTTCGTGCACGTTCCTAAGCGTTCAACTGATTTATTTAGGATTATGGGAGGCTTTAGGCTAGAATTAATGAGGTGTATGCTGTAATTGGTTTAGCGTCTACAATCCATGCTGGAATTAGGAGTCTGGGCGTTGCAAACCAAATGGGAGCTATATGAGGAATAAATTGAAGGGGGCATGAAGCTCGTGAAGATATTGCCTTTACCCTAATGTCGTTAAATTAAGCATGAAACATTAGGAGGAGGGGCTTTAGTCCCTACAAATACGGGGCTAAAGCCCCGTCTCCAAGCTTAAGCTTTTACCCCGCCCCCTTAAATGGCGTTAAATTCAAGCTTCTTAATATTTAATTATGCGTTTACTTTGCGGTTGCTAAACCCAAGCATAGCCAGTCCAACACTCAATAAAGCTAAAGCGGGAGGTGCAGGAACAGTCGCTATTGAACCAAGAGCCACATCCGTATCGAGTCCGCCAGCTATTTCTAACGAAACGGCCCTAACGTCATCAAAATCTATACCCGAGAAAGATGTAAAGTCTATGTATTGAACCCCTGTAGTACCAGCCAGTAGATTAAAGGAAAAGGAAGAAAAAGCATTAAAATGATCTGTGACATTCAAGGTAAACAATACACTGCCTACATCAATGCCAATAATATCTAGGGCAAATGCAATGCTGTCGCCTCCGTCAGTTAAATCAACAGCGGAAGCAGAGTCCCAGGAAATAATGCTGGTTGCGCTAATGCCGCTATTAGAGTTATGGGTATACTTTTCGTCATCTACTATTACATTGGCTTGATAAGTAGATCCCGTAGAAGCAAGACTTATCGTACGGCTTCCGCCAAAAGCAGGCGCATAGGCAAAATTATTGACAGCTCCGCTCCATACAGGAGCATTGGCATTATAAGCACCATTAAAATCATCAATAAGAGCTGCATTTGAAATGCCAGATGTTAAAGAAGATGCTGTCAATGTTAAAGCTAAAATATATTTATTCAAAAGAAAATCCTCACTTAAAAACTTAAAGTCATCACAGAAAATTCTGTGTTTGTGTGCGACCCAGCCATCTCTTAACTTTAGAGACCTGAAGTTTTCCGGCCCTACTTCACAGTAGGTGTGGCAATAAATACTAGTTATATTTTCAATTAACTTACTGCAATGATGATGCCAATTATTGAAAGCCTAGAAATACGGTGATCTTCAGTGAAAATATTGATTATGAGCTGACAGGCCTGTCAGTCTGTCAGACAGTTTTGACATGTCAGAGACTAAAGTGTCAGTTTCGAAAATTAATGGTTATTTCCTTGAGCGTTCAATATCTCAGGAATTAATATCGGCTTTTGGCTCTGAAAAAGGGAGTTAAGGGGGGGCAAAAATGAGGTGGCCGAATAATAAAACGAGTGCGGTTCTGGATTATTTAATAATTACAAACAAAGGATGAACTTGTGTGTGGCATTGTGTATGACGCAAAGAAGCGATTGGCCTTGAGGAATACTTGCGCAGTTGATTTATCTAGGATTATGCAATGATGAAGGGCTTCTATGATAAAATGGCAACTATATATTAATTAACTGCTAACTAGAGAAAACGACGATGTTTGACCCCAAATCAATTGATGATATTGCCAGCCGTTTAGCTGATGCCCTTCCTTCCGGCTTAAGCAGCGTAAAAGAAGATATGGAAAAGAATTTCCATGCTATTTTACAGGGTGCTTTGGGGAAATTAGACCTAGTAACCCGCGAAGAGTTTGAAGTGCAAAAAGCTGTATTAGCTAAAACACGTTCTAAACTGGAAGCTTTAGAAAAAAGTGTGGCAGAGATTGAACAGCAGCTTAAATAAAATTTGCTTCTATGCTCAGACTATAAAGCAGGGATGGACCTGCTTTATAGTCTATTTGTGACGCGTCTACCAAGGTGGCTGGAGTAAATAGCCCGTTGCTATGTGGCCGAAACGATAAGACTATAGACAAATAAAAACTATTTATAAATGGGGTGGCTATTTACTTCCAGTTGCTTGGCTAAAGTCTTAGCGACGGCGTGCCTTTGGCGTTTCGAAATTGACTCTTAATGGTTTTCCATTAAAATCTTTGCCATCCAGCCCAGCTATGGCTGCCCGGGCTTCATGTCCTTCCATTTCAATAAAACCAAAGCCTTTGCATTCATCTGTAAAAACGTCAGATACTAGTTTAATTGAACGTACTTTGCCAAATTCAGAAAATAAATTCTCAAGATCATTTTCACGTGTCGAAGGGGCTAAATTGCCAACAAATAGTTTTTTCAATTCTGTTCTCTTTGTAAAAGGTAAAAGAGTACCAGTAGATTAGCACTCAAAAAGAAGAGCGCTGTCCTGGCAGGCTCTTTGATATAGGACTTTAAACCGATCCTCTATATATAAAGAGGCTTATCGGCCTTCCTATCAATGTATTGAACCCCAGTGACTGAAGGTATGAAACCGTTAAGTTTTTATCATTCAGAAAAATAATACAGGGTAATTTAGAGAGGAATAACGGGGAGATAACCATTAAAACTGTGTTAATAGAAACTCTTTAGCTTCATATACTATAAGAGAACTACTATACTTTTACCAGAAATAAATAATTATCGTTAAACTTAGAAAAATCAGTTGAACGCTATACCTGTTCGCAAGTTATTGTATATTATATGTTTCTAAAATATTTACCAGGCACCCATTCGGTGAGATAAAATCCGTACTCAACTAATTTTTCTAGGTTAAACCTAAGCACCAATAATTTAATAAAAAAATATGTCACTTGCCATTGTATATAGTAGAGGCCGTTCAGGGATTGATGCCCCATTAGTAACGGTGGAGGTGCATGTAACTAATGGCTTGCCGTCACTTAGTATTGTGGGTCTGCCAGAAACCGCGGTAAAAGAAAGCAAAGACAGAGTTCGCGGGGCCATTATAAATTCACATTTTGAATTTCCCATTCAAAGAATCACCATTAATCTTGCGCCTGCAGATTTACCTAAAGAAGGCGGACGATTTGATCTTGCCATTGCATTGGGCATCTTGGCCGCTTCTGAGCAAATACCTAAAAAGCAGCTTGAGCTTTATGAGTGTGTAGGGGAACTATCGCTTAGTGGCGCGCTGCGTCCTATTTTAGGTGCATTGCCAGTTGCCATCCATAGCCGTGATGCTCATCGAACACTTATTTTGCCAGTAGATAACGCAAATGAGGCTGCTCTGGTCAAACAGGCTGTACTTTTGCCTGCCGGCAGTTTACTGGAAGTTTGCGCCCATGTAGGCGGACAAAAGACGCTGTTATCTTATACCCCTGAATCAATAATAAAAGAAACAGAGGCTTCTGTAGATTTTTCTGATGTGCAAGGGCAGTTCCATGTTAAAAGAGCCTTTGAAATTGCAGCCGCCGGCGCTCATAATTTGCTTATGCTTGGGCCGCCAGGAACGGGAAAATCCATGCTGGCATCACGTTTGCCAACTATTGTTCCAGAATTATCTGAACAGCAGGCACAGGAAACCGCAGCTATCGCTTCGATCAGTGATAAAGGACTGGATGTTAGCCAATGGCTGAAACCGCCATTTAGATCGCCTCATCATACAGCATCTGCCGCGGCCCTCGTTGGTGGTGGCAGCAACCCTAAGCCCGGCGAAATTTCTTTAGCCCATAACGGAACTCTATTTTTAGATGAGCTTCCCGAGTTTGACAGAAAAGTGCTGGAAGTATTGAGAGAGCCGTTAGAAACAGGGCATATAACAATTTCCAGAGCCAGTCGCCAAGAGGATTTTCCAGCAAAATTTCAATTGATTGCAGCCATGAACCCCTGTCCCTGTGGATATCAGGGAGATCCGTCAGGCCGATGCCACTGCAGTGCCGAACAGGTGGCTAAATATAGAGCTAAAATTTCTGGCCCTCTATTAGACCGCATTGATATGCATCTTGAAGTGCCACGGGTGTCGCATGAGGTTTTACGTAAAGGATCGCCAGAGGGTGAAGAAACCAGTGCGAAAATTAGGGCGCGGGTGGTAAAGGCAAGAAATATTGCGTTGGCTCGCTGTGGCAAGGCCAATTCTGCCTTAACAGCTGTTGAGGTTAAAAAATACTGCTCTTTGTCAGAACAGGGCCATCAAATATTAGAACAGGCAATGGATCAATTTGGTTTATCGCACCGAGCGTATCACCGCATTTTAAAATTAGCCCGTAGCATTGCTGATTTAGCAGGTTCGAAACAGATAGAAATCCCTCATTTAAGTGAGGCCATCGGCTATAGAAAATTGGATAGAAACAAATAAAATTTAGTATTAGAAAGAATTAAAAAGTTTTGGGGGAGCTGTGAATAAATAATCATCCATTATTGGACAGGGTTTTCGTCTGTCTTCAGTCCTGTAGCTGCAGGTGCAGAGCAAGGTTGGAACATTGTTGATTTTATTCCCCTTTACCTAATCCTGCATAGAAAATTCACAGCCAATTCCAGAAAAATAATATCCCCAGTGTTGCTAGGACTGCTGCAAATATCCGAAAAAAATCTTTAATGGGGTCGTCGTCATATTGTTTATTTAATCGCCAAGTGACAGCAAAAACAAGTAAAATGATGCTGATATATATAGTTGCTGGGGTCATTAGATACTTCATATTTATAATTTCTCTGGCTTGTTTAGGTGCAGGCGAATCAATATTTTCGTTGCTCCAATGTTTGGCAACTGGAAACAAATAACCCACCCACCTTGCCTTTTTGTCCGCCTTATATTTTGCTGTAGCGGTTACATAGCCTGCTATGCGCCCTTTGCAATAAAACCTAAGACGAAAAAAAATCTAAGCAATATGAGTGGGTTAATTATTTTCAATTGCCTCAGGCTATATAAAAAATCAATTACTCACTCATCTATGATACACAAAGATAAGAAAAAAAGTATATGTTCCCCGCAAAGCTAACAGAATAATCAAACAGTGGCAAAACTAAACCCCCAACAGCAAGAAGCTGTTAAAACCATTGATCACCCCTTATTAGTATTAGCTGGCGCTGGGAGTGGAAAAACACGTGTTATTACCGAAAAAATTGCCTATTTAGTGCAGCAAGGTACGCCTGCACGTTATATTGCCGCTTTAACCTTTACCAATAAAGCAGCTAGGGAAATGAAAAGCCGGGTAACTAAGTTATTGGATGATAAACAGAGCAGAGGTTTGCGAGTCTCTACATTTCATTCATTAGGGTTGGATATTCTGCGCAAGGAGCATAAAGCGCTCGGATATAAATCTGGGCTTACATTGTTTGATGAGCAGGATAAGCATACTTTATTGCGAAATTTAATCGCCCATGGCTCAAGTGACTGGGATATTGATGCCGTAGACTTTTACAGCAAACAGATTGGTGACTGGAAAAATGCTTTTATTACTCCTGAAAGCGCCATCAGCACTGCTACCGATGAGAGCCATCTGATTGCCTTGCTTTATGCTGACTTTACCCGTAATTTAAAGGCTTATAATGCAATAGATTTTGATGATTTGATTTTAATGCCTGTTCTTTTATTTCAGCAGCATCCTGAAATTTTAGAAAAATGGCAAAATAAAATCCGCTATTTATTGGTGGATGAATATCAGGACACCAATATTACCCAGTATGAACTGGTGCGCATATTGGCCGGCAATTTAGGCCGGTTTACAGTGGTGGGGGATGATGATCAATCCATTTATGCCTGGCGTGGGGCACAGCCTAAGAATCTGGAGCAGTTGCAGAAAGATTATCCCCGTCTCCAGGTTATTAAGCTGGAACAAAATTATCGCTCAGCAGGACGGATCCTTAAAGTTGCCAACCATTTGATTGCCAATAATCCGCATGCTTTTGAAAAGAAATTGTGGAGTAATTTAGGCTTTGGCGACCCGTTAAAAGTAATCAGCCATAAAGATGACCGAACAGAATCCACGCAAATTGTTTCAGAAATTATCCATCACAAATTCAGGCATGGAGGGCGCTATTCTGACTATGCTATCTTATATCGTGGCAACCATCAGTCCCGCCTGTTTGAACGGAGTCTGAGAGAAAACAATATCCCCTATTTCATCAGTGGCAGCACCTCATTTTTCGCCTATTCGGAAATCAAGGATATTCTGGCTTACTTGCGCCTATTTGTTAACCAGGATGACGATGCAGCCTTTTTACGCATCATCAACACACCAAGACGAGAGATAGGCCCCACAACATTGGAAAAACTGGGAGCCTATGCCAATGAGCGTCATATCAGTCTGTTTGCAGCTTGCTATGAGCTGGGCTTAACTCAATCCTTGGCTGAAAAGTCAATTTTTCGCTTAAAAAAATTTGGTGACTGGGTTTTAAAAACAGCTGAAGAGATTGAACGGGGAGATACCTTTAAAACCATTGAACAATTTATTCAGCAAATCAATTATGAAGCCTGGCTGCATGAAAATAGCAAGACTCAAGCTGCAGCTGAACGTAAAATTAAAAATGTCGATGATTTAATTGACTGGTTAAAGCGCATTGCAGACAAAGAGACAGAAAAGGAAAAAACTCTGGCAGAAATTATCTCAAAAATACTGTTAATGGATATCATGGAAAGAAATCAGGAAGAAGAGGCGGGTGATCAGGTTAGTCTAATGACTTTGCATGCCTCCAAGGGTCTGGAATTTCCTCATGTATTTCTAATTGGGGTGGAAGAAAATATTCTGCCCCATCAGGCCAGCATTGAAACTGATAATATAGAGGAAGAAAGGCGCCTAACCTATGTTGGAATAACTCGAGCTCAGAAGAGCTGCACCTTAAGTTACTGCACACATCGCAAACGATATGGCGAAGTGTCTGAATGTGAGCCTAGCAGGTTTTTAAATGAGCTGCCAGAAGAAGACCTGGAATGGTCGAATAAAAAACAGCTGGAGCCTGAAGTGATTAAACAGAGAGGTAAAGCCAGCCTAGCTAATTTAAAGTCCATGCTATCGTAGCATTGTTCTATGATTATTAGATATTGCACTACAATTTGGAGTTACTTTTGATGTCAGTTAAATCCCAGCTTTTAATTAGCATTATTTTCTTAAGCCTGCAATATACGCCAGCTGTTTCTGCTGCAGTTTTTAAATGCGTATCGGCTACTGGCAAAATTATCTATTCCAGTAAAAAATGTGTCGGCAATTCGGAAGCTTTTGTGCTAAAGAAAGAAAAATATGTCAATAGACCTTCCGTAGATATTTACATTACAAGCTGGTGTCCATATTGCAAAAAAGCCATGGCATATTTACGGTCAAACGGCATTGCTTTTAATGCCTATGACATTGAAAAAAATGCTAGGGCAAAGGCTAGAAAACAAAAGCTAGATCCGGCCTATTCAGGTATTCCCCTTACCGTTATTAACGGTAAGGTTTTAAAAGGTTTTTCTGCCAGCCGTTTTGGAAACGCACTTGGTTTATAGTTTTGATCATGAATAAAGATACTCGACTGGCTATGTTTGATCGATTGGCAATAGCCATCCCTAATCCAGATACAGAATTAAATTACTCAACCCCGTTCGAATTGCTGATCGCGGTGGTTTTATCCGCCCAGGCCACGGATAAAGGTGTCAATAAGGCCACGGCAAAGCTGTTCCCAGTGGGCAATACGCCTCAAGCCATATTGGCCCTGGGTCTCGATGGATTAAAAGAATGCATAAAAACGATTGGTCTGTACAACACTAAAGGGGCAAATATTATTAAGCTCTGTCAGCGATTGATAGACAGGCACAACGGCGAGGTTCCAAAAACCAGAAATGAACTTGAAGCTCTTGCCGGCGTGGGACGAAAAACAGCAAATGTTATTCTAAATACCGCCTTTGGCCAGCCTACAATTGCAGTAGATACGCATATATTTAGAGTCTCTAACAGAACAGGGCTGGCTAAAGGCAAAAATGTTCTGGAAGTGGAAAAAAAATTAGAAAAATGGGTGCCTAAAAAACATAAGCTGGATGCCCACCATTTGCTAATACTGCATGGACGATATACCTGCATTGCCCGAAAACCGCGCTGTGAAAGCTGTGTGATTGAGAATCTTTGCGATTTTAAGGATAAAACGGAAGGTTAAAATATGGTGATTTAGTAATATTCTCTTCTTAATGCTAGATGGAACTCTATTTATTCTGTATAGTCTGAAGGACACCATAAATAGCAGTGGACGCTCTTTAATCATTAAAAAAACACTAAAAAATCGAGGGGATTTCCATGAAAAAAAATATTAAAACGCCTTTAGCGGCTGCAATGGGCACGGCTGTTGTTTCTGCATTTTCTGCAACTTCTGTTAATGCAGAGGTAAACCCATTTGCTATGGCAGAGCTATCTGAAGGGTATATGCAGGTCGCTGAAGCTGGTTACAATATAGTTCCTTGGGGAGGCAAATCAGCAAAAAAAGCCAATGAAGCTTCCTGTGGCGAAGGAAAGTGTGGCGGCATGATGGATGGCGATAAGATGAAAAAAGGCCTAGAACAGGCATGCGGTTCAATGATGAAAGGAAATGAAGGTGCCTGTGGAGCAATGGACACCTCCATGAACAAAGCTGCTGAAGCTAAATGCGGTGAAGGAAAATGCGGCACTATGGATATGGGCGATGACACAATGGATGGAATGGACATGAAAGGCAAAAAGAAGGGGAACATGGAGGGGATGGACATGAAAGGCGGTGATATGGGCGGTATGGATATGAAAGGTGGCGGAATGTCTTGTGGAGCCATGATGGGCAATATGGATGGCATGGACATGAAAGGCGGAGGAATGTCTTGTGGTGCCATGATGAAGAAAATGAAGAAAATGAAAGGAAAAATGGGAGATATGGATATGGGCGGTATGGATATGAAAGGGAAAAAAGGCGGTATGGGTGGCATGGACATGAAAGGCGGCGAAGCATCCTGTGGCTCAAAAATTGACCGAGCCAAAGCCTCTGGAGAATAAATTCTTTATTTTTCTTAAAAATGTAGGCTGGGATGAAACGGCAGTGTTATCCCAGCTTTTCACATAATGCCGGGAATCTCAGAATGGACTTTATTTTGACTTTCATTCTGCTTCGGTTTTTTATTTGTAAGCACCCTCAGTCTATTTAATTTTGTTTAATATCGAGGTATCCCATGAATACTGTTGCCAACCTGGTTCAGGATGCAGGCCTTGGATTAAGGCGTTCTTTTTTAGCTGAAATTATTGAATCAGCGCCAAAAAATGTCAGTTTTTATGAAGTTGCTCCCGAAAATTGGATGACCCACGGGGGCAAGCTGGGCAAACAGTTTAGAGCAATGACTGAGCAGTTTGATTTTGTCTGCCATGGACTCTCACTGTCTATCGGCAGCACTGACCCTCTAGATGAAATCTTTGTTGCCGAAGTTAAAAAGTTTATGCAACAGCACCAAATCAAGTTTTATAGTGAGCATCTTAGCTATTGCAGTCATCAAGGCCATTTGTATGATTTGATGCCGATTCCGTTCACTTCTGACGCTGTGACTCATACTGCGAAAAGAATTCAGCGTGTTCAGGATATTCTGGAACAAAAGATAGCCATTGAAAATGTATCCTATTATGCTGCGCCAGGGCAGGAAATGGATGAAATTGACTTTTTTAATGCGGTTATTGAAGAAGCGGATTGCGATGTACTGATTGATTTAAATAACATTTATGTTAACAGTGTCAATCACGGCTATGATGCCGAGGATTTTTTAAAGGCAATTCCGGCAAACCGTATCGCTTATGCGCATATTGCCGGGCACTATGTTGAGGAGGATGATTTTTTAATCGACACACATGGTGCTGACGTTATTGATCCTGTCTGGACATTATTAGCTAAAGCCTATGAACTTTATGGCGTGTTTCCCACCTTGCTTGAGCGTGACTTTAATATTCCGTCACTGGATATCCTGTTAAAAGAAGTTGATACAATCTGTTCTATCCAGAATTCATGGCTTAGCCAGCATCATCAAAAATCAGCCTGATGAAAGTTGATTTTAAGGCTAAGCAACAGGAATTTTCTGCCTATATTAGAGACCCGCAAAACAATCCCAGACCTAAGGATGTTAAACGGAAACGGATGGAAACTTACCGAGATCTGATATTCAATAATATTGATAGCTTTCTGAGCAGTAACTTTCCCGTTTTAAGAAAACTGCTGGATGATAAGCAATGGTTTGATTTATCACAGGATTTTTTTGTCAAACATCCCTGTACCACACCTTATTTTTCGGAAATCCCTGAAGAGTTTTTAGACTATTTGCAAAATGAGCGTCAAAATGAAAATGATTTTCCTTTTCTGCTAGAGCTTGCTCATTATGAATGGGTTGAAATGGCTCTTTCTATTTCCCAAGAAGAACAAAAGGCCAATTCTGAAAAATTTATCAGCAATGTTGCGGAAGAAAAAATTTCTCTTTCGGCTTTAGCCTGGCCTTTAGTCTACCAGTTTCCTGTTCAGCAAATATCACCTTCTTTTATACCGGAAACTGTACCGGAACAGCCCTCCTATCTGCTGGTTTATCGTGCAGTTGACGATGAAGTGAATTTTATTCAAATTACCCCGATAACCTATAGGCTGTTGCAAATCCTGCAGGATAATAGAACCATGCGGTGCCTCGACTGTCTGTCAGCCATTGCAAAAGAATCGGCACACCCTGAACCCGATAAAATAATTCATTCAGGACTGAAAATAATAAAAAATTTGGCTGAAAAAAATATCATACAGCCAAGCTCACTTTCAAATGCTTGATTGTTGAAGTGGAAGAGTTGAGTGTCTTTTCTACTCGGTATCTAAGCGATTCATCATTTCTAGTAGCGTATAAATATTCTTCACCGTGATAATCATCCGCTTTAATGACAATGCTTTCCCGTCCGTCAATATCGCTCAAAATAAAGGCAGTCCTCATGTCTTTATGCTCACTGTCGGGCATATGCAATAATTCAGCATCATAGCCCAAGACTTCAACACCAGCGATAACATCATATTTATCAGCAGAAACAATTCTGCGAACAACAGTAACGACAGAAGCGGGAGGAATCAGCAAATGAATGATCTCGCCAACTTTGGTTGCAGGGTTTTTGTCCTTAATGCCGATACAAAAACCAAAATTACTCTGGTCAATAACCGTTGCATTTTTTTTAGCCTCTTCTTTGTCACTGGTTTTCTCTATTTTTTCTGACCAAATATCTGTATTTTCAATATATTCAACAGTATTGTCTTCTGGTCTCCATGCTAAGGATAAGCTAGCTTCCTGTTCATTTCTAAAGCCAAAAAGTTTTTCCCTATTCTGTTTCTTTAATTGCGCATCTAGGCTAAGGTTTCTGGTCTCAAATGAAACGATTTCTTCACTTTTTGCAACATTTTCTTTATGCAATAGATATTGATTAAATCTATCAAACCCAATCTCTGAAAATAACTCATTCTCAGCAAGTTTCCGCTCACCCCTTCTGCGCTGATTCATTGTTAATGTTTTAATTAGCCGTAAAGCTATTATCTTATTAGAGTATGTAATGTTTTTTTTATGTGCAAAAAACTCAAATAGCTGCTTAATAAGATTAATATTAGAAATATAAAACAGATGGGGCGAAGGTTCAGAACCATTTAAATCAGCCACTGAAGGGGGCTTGTCCAGCCTTAGGTTGATATATGGTACGCTATCCATTTTTTTTCCAGGTATCAGCGGCAATAGCTCTATTTTCTCGGATAGGTTGTTTAATACTTTATAAACGACCTGTATTTCCTCCGTATTATATTGCTGAACATGGCTGAGCTCAAAAACAAGCAGTGGCTTAAATACCTTTAGAAAACTTGTATTCTGATGATTGCATGATAAGTCTAGCACCTCATTTTTCTTGGCAAGCAGGTACAATAAAAAACATTGAGCCCAAAATCCTTTGCCTGGTTTTTCATACAGCATTGCTCTATAAAAAAGAACATTGGCCAATGCCTGAATGGCAGTAACAAGAATTAGGGCTTTTTGCTGCAGGGAAAAAAGGTCCCGGGTTTCAAAAAGAGTATCCTGACAGAGCAACGTATAATTATCAGCAATTCCCAAGGCACAGTTTGCAGATAACTTCACTTTTAAACTATCGTGACTGGAAAATGGGAAATAGCTTTTAGCATAGGTTTTTTGCAATTGCTTAGAAAGCTGGAAAACCAAAATAGATATTTTTTCAATAAAAAGCGATCTAAGGCTTGCAGGTATTTCTATCCGCTGTAGTGAATTTAATGTATGTGACAATAATTGCAGCGCCTCAAGCCCATCTTTTGTATATAAATCAGTTATCCATATATAAAATGACTCTTCTTCTAAGGAAAAAGGCAGTATTTGCTCTACATTTTCAGATTCAGTTGTAATTGGAGTGGCCATAAGTTATGCAAAGAACCAGAGAAATAATTAATTGTAGATCATTTGTTAGGATTATGGGTTTTATATGGGATAAAGGCAGAATTAAGTCTTTAGAAGTGCATGAAGCAGATTACTAAGCTAAAAAAGCGAGACTGAAGTCTCGCTTCCAAGCTATAAGGTTTATTTGCTCATGGGGTTAAAGTGCATCATCCCGTTTAAAGCTATGTACCCACACCAAATCGTCATTTTCCCATGTCATGCCGGCATGCATTTTTAAAATTAACCCTTTATACATTTCAAGACTGGGATAGCCTTCAGCATTTGCATCGGCATCTGTCATATCCCCCAATTTTTGGCGCTCTAAAGACGTAACTGTAAAGCCAATACCATCTAAGGTAAATTTCTCGCCGGGATAGGCATAAACGCCATCGCGTCTCTGCTGTGTCTTTTTTCCACTCAAGGCCGCTTCTACTAATTTAGGGTGTTTAACAAGGCGGTCAATCTCACAAGTTCTTTCTGGGTAATTTGCCACTAATGGTCTCCGTTAAAAAAATTAAGTAAAATATTCATTTTCAGCCATAATATAACTGTTTTTCCTGTTTAATTCGATTAATAAATCTTATGCGATATTTACATACCATGGTGCGGGTCAATAGCCTGCAAAAATCTTTAGCATTTTATTGCGATAAACTGGGGTTATCAGAAGTTAATCGTATAGAAAGTGAAGAGGGACGTTTTACTTTGGTTTATTTAGCTGCACCGCTAGATAAAGAAAGTGCTATAAATATTGAAGCACCTACTCTTGAGTTGACATATAACTGGGATCCGGAAGAATATGCAGGTGGCCGTAATTTTGGACATTTAGCCTATGAAGTTGACGATATTTATGCCTTATGCCAAAAATTAATGGATGCCGGCGTCGTTCTCAGTCGACCGCCCCGAGATGGATATATGGCTTTTATCCGCTCTCCTGACAATATCTCCATTGAGCTGCTGCAAAAAGGACAGTCTTTGCCAAAACAGGAGCCTTGGGTTTCAATGGAGAACACAGGGAATTGGTAATAAATTGTGTCATTTATTAGTCAACTTTTTTACTGAAGATGAAGGCTCTTGATAACGATAAACACACCGATTGTTTATGCGAACGGCTGGGGGATAGCTGTTTCTATTATTCCCGTGACATTGAAGGCAATTTTACCTCTGTCAGTTCCGGTGTGGCTAGGCAGTTAGGCTATAGCAAAGAAGAGTTCTTAATGCACTATTCAAGCTTGCTAACAGGAAACCCCAGCAATAGTAAAGCGCTTGAATCCATAAAAAAGGCTTTGTCAGGAGATAGGCAAATATCATATGAAGTAGAGGTTTATAAAAAAGATCGGTCTACGTGCTGGCTGGAAATGAATGAATCCCCCGTTTTTAACGGTGCTAAACACGTGATTGCCGTTGAAGGCATTGCCCGCGATATTTCAGAAATCAAGCATTACAAACAGGCTTTAAAACATGCGCTAGACCGAACCATACATCAGGATACTCTGCAAGCTGCGCTAGACGCTGCAGATGCCGGTACATTCAGTTATGACATTATTAACGATAAAACCTGGTGGGATGAAAAAAGCTATAAACTTTTTTCTGTCAACCCAAAAACATATAAGAACACTTATAGGTCGTGGAAAAATCTTATTTTGGCCGAGGATCTTTATAAAACCGAAGCAGAGCTTAGTCGAGCGCTAAAAAGCAAAGAGACCCACTTTGAGCTGAGCTATCGCATCAAGACTGGAAAAGATGATATTCGCTGGATTAATGTTAAAGCGCAAATAACCCGTGATAAGCAGCACAAAGCTCTTTGGATTGATGGATTGCATCTTAATATTACCCGTACCAAGGAACTGGAAATCAAACTGTTGAAAAGTGAAGCCCGATTTCGGAGTTTAGTAGAAAGTTCTCCTGACTGGATTTGGGAAATAGATATAAAAGGACAGTATACTTATGCCAGCCCTTATATCAAAGAGCTGTTAGGCTATGAACCTAAAGAGATACTGGGGCAGACTCTTTTTTCATTGATGCTGGGCGATGAACGGATTCGGAAAGCTCAAGTTTTTCAAAGTTTTTTTAAAAAGCAATGCTCTTTTTCAGGTGTGGAAAGTTCTTATTTGCATAAAGATGGCACCTCAGTGGTTTTTTTAGAAACAAATGCATCGCCTATGTTTGATATTGATGGCCATTTTACGGGCTATAGAGGGATACACCGTAATATAACTGAGCGAATCCTGTCAAAACAATTGAAAATAGATAAAGAAATCGCCGAGCATGCAAATGCTTCAAAGTCAGAATTTCTAGCTAATATGTCACATGAATTAAGAACACCAATGCACGCCATCTTAAGCTTTTCAAGTTTTGGAATTAAGAGGCTTAACAGTGCTACACCGGAAAAGCTGCTTTCTTACTTTGAAAAAATACATCTGAGCGGCGAAAGACTGCTTTCTTTATTAAATGATTTGCTGGACTTATCTAAGATAGAGTCAGGTAAACTTACATTTGATTTTGCTCTGCACGACTTAAATTCCATTGTGAAACAGGCTGTTTCTGAACAGGAGAGCCTGTTAAAAAATAAGCGGCTTACTCTTAATCATATTAATTCAGGGTGCAGCGTTAAAGCAGAGTTTGATGGGGCTAAAATTGCTCAGGTTGTTACTAATCTTCTATCAAATGCAATTAAGTTTTCTAAGCAGGGCGCCTCTCTTTCTATAGAAATAAGTCAGGATGAGCTATTTTCAGATTTAGGAAATACTCCTGCATTACGGTTATCAGTAACAGATCAGGGCATTGGCATTCCTAAAGGGGAATTGGAATGCATTTTCGATAAATTCATTCAAAGCAGCAAGACCAAATCCAATGCGGGTGGTACAGGGCTTGGGCTTTCTATTTGCAAGGAGTTTATAGATGCTCATCATGGTAGAATATGGGCGGAAAATAACGCTGGCAACGGAGCTATTTTCAATTTCGTTATTCCCTTGGATCAAAGCAATTACATGTAAGACTATGACTGAAAAAGAACAGCAGTTAAAAGAATCTAAAGACTTGCACCCCCTTGTTACTATAGGTTTGCTGACAGCAGGAACACAAATAGGCTCAGCTGTAATTCAGCGGATGGGGCGACATCCTTTTCTGCTATTTGCAATGGGGGCTGCTGCTGGGGGGTATGTCTATAAAAATCGCAAAGAAATTATAGAAGAGGCTCAGCACCTGGCAAAGCAAAGTAAAAAAATACTGTCTATACAAACAGATTCTGAATGATTTGTTAGCATGAATAATGAGTTTATATACTAGCTATCATACTCGATCTTATATTTTTTTATGTCTGATATGCTTTTCTTTCTCTAAAGTTCAGGCCAGTCAAACAGTACTTGCCACAGCCCTTTTTCAAAATATTTTTTTTCCGCTTTCTATTGATGAATCGCTGCTCTGCACAACAGATAAAAGCGGTTACGCTTCCATTGACGAATTATCCAAAACGATTGAATACTACGAAAAAAACAACCCTGCAGAATTACGCAAACTGTCGGTCGCCGTATTAACCGATCATAACAGCCCTGAATATTTAGAAGACCTGCAAGACTATAGAGCAGACTGTAAAGATGCTTCTTCTGAAGCCTTGTGTGTTTTAGAGAAGTATTGGGGGGATAGAGAGGCTGCATTAACGGCACTTGCTCTTTTTTATGATACCAAGACAATCATAAAGCATGGCGAGAACTATCAGGCCAGGCGGTTTACCATTGATCATTTGCGAGTCTTCGAGAAAGCAATCCGCAAGATACCTCCCTTTATGCGGAAAAAAATTAGTAAAGCTAAGCCTATCAAAGACCTGGGCAAAGTAATTAAAGACTTTGACAGTGATGTTCAAGATCTTATTAAAAAAGCTTTTCCTGAAGATTTTGCAACCAGCATCTGGTCTGATGATACCCATCCGCTTACTTTTGTACCGGGTGCAGGCTTTAGAAGCCAGGTTGTTGCTCAGGTTTATAATGGCCAGAATCTGATTATTTTTACCGTTAAAGCCTTTGATAAAGGTAAAGATGGACGTTTATACCGCGATATAGGTTTGCGTTATCTGGTTGATTTTAGAATCCCCATTATTGTGCATGAAATAGCACATACCATTGATAATTTCCATTTCTGGAATGGTTCTGAAGAAATGTATTTTTTTTATCGCTATCGAAAAATGTCAAACGATAGCCAGACGCTTAAGCTGATCAATAATGCCAAGCTGGCTTTATGGCCTTCAAAATGGTTTGAAGCCTTTGAATATTTATGGGAGGTTAATGACGGCCGTTATGATGGTCAAACGCAGGAAAAGCTAGCCGAACTGGTTGCTCAATATATTTTAATTCCCGAGCGTCTAAGGCAAGCCTCTCCAGACGCTTATGCCTGGCTGCGAGATGATGTGTTCAAAAGTATTGAATACAGAGGCTATGATAGCTGTTCAATCCCTATTGTTAAGCCTTTGAGTTGGTGGGAACAGGCTATTGCCAAAGTTCTGGGGCAATAGCTTTACTTTCGGGCAGCTATTTTTTAGGTGTAGTCAAACAAGTCCATTTGTCGATAATTTAGCAATTGATTATCGAATGATGACAGAGCAACACCTAATAAACGTACTTTGCGCTGGCCAACGGCTGTATTTTTTAATAGGTTTTCCAAGATGGATGTCGTATCAATTGCCTTGGAGATGGAGATAGCCAATGTACGGCTACGGGTAATCTGTACAAAATCATCATATTTTATTTTTATTGTTAAAGTTTTTGCATTTAGGCCTTTGTCTTGGAGTTTTTTTAGTGCCTTTTCCAGTAGCTGCTGCAACTGCCTAATAATTTCAGCATGCTCTTTAATATCGGCCTGAAAGGTCGTTTCAACTCCGACTGACTTGCTCTTTCTATGGTTATTGACAGCCCGATGATCAATGGCTCTAGAAATATTATAAAAATACTGGCCTGCTTTTCCAAAATTCTGAATTAAAAAACTAAGCGACTGCTGTTTTAGATCCCAGCCTGTTTTTATGCCTAATGCATGCATTTTCTTTTCTGTTGCTTTGCCAATGCCATGGAATTTGCCCACAGCTAAAGTTTTGACAAACTGCTCACCCTGTTCAGGGGCAATCAGGTAAAGCCCATTAGGCTTGTCCATATCTGATGCAATTTTGGCCAGAAATTTATTATAGGAAATGCCTGCTGAAGCGACTAAGCCTGTTTTTTGCAGGATAGACTGCTTTATTGCTTTGGCAATTAAGGTGGCAGAGCCTCGGCAGGATAAGTTATGGCTGACATCTAAATATGCCTCGTCTAAAGACAGAGGTTCAAATAACTCGGTATATTCAGAAAATATCTGCCGAATAAGGCAAGAGGCTTCTTTATAAGCTTCAAAACGAGGCTTAATAAAAATAGCCTGGGGGCATAAACGGTAGGCTCTATCAGAAGACATCGCAGAATGGATGCCGAATTTTCTAGCTTCATAGCTACAGGTCGCCACTACGCCTCTGGTATCCGGCTTTCCCCCCACAATGATCGGTTTGTTTCGATATTCGGGGTGGTCGCGCTGTTCAACCGCCGCAAAAAAAGCATCCATATCAATATGAATGATTTTTCTGTGGGCCATAATCTTACTTTTTGGTCTCAGGCAGTTTCAGGTCCTCTGTTAAATTCCATTCAGAAAAGGGAAAAGGCAATTGGTCTGTATTGTAGGTTAAAAATAGTAAAATATGGTAGAGATAGACGGAGAGCTTTCGGCCAAAATCAAGAATATTCTGATTGGGCGTGCCTGACAATAAAGCAAAGGCGACTTGAAACAGAATCACAGTCCACAGCAGAATTCTTACTATGCCAACAATAACGCTAAAAACCAGCATATAGAAAATGCGTTTCCAAGTGCTAATTTTTTTTATATTTTCGTTTATGTCCTGTTTCATAATAATCTCTTGATACAGTGCTCTGTGTTACTGCTGTTAAGATAATCTGGCTGGCAGAAGCCAGGCATCAAGCCACAGCAGAACAGGGTCAAAAAAAATCGTAGCTAAATTGTTTCCTGTCTGCAATGCCAGAATGGCAATAACACAGGGCAGGGACGCGAGCAGATTTAACCTTTGTTCATTAAATCACGCAAATCAAGTGCCGAAGCATTTGCTCTGGCAATGTAGTTAGCCATGGTTAATGAGTAGTTGGCTGTAATGCCAAAACCATCACCGCTTAAAACCATTGGGCTTAAGATGGGCGACAGAGCCATATCTAAGGAGTTAATCATGTTATCCAATGTATTCATGGCTCTTTTATCTAAAATAATGTCTTCAAAATCAACTTTTATAGCCCGTAAAATATGCAATAAAGCCCAGCTTGCACCGCGCGCTTCATAAAAAATATCATCGATCAACAGCCAAGGTGTTTTTCCTACCCCTTTAGTCTTTTCTTCCGTAAACTGAGGTGCTTTCTGTCCGCTAGGGTCATAAAGAATGCCCGCTGCTCCAGCAAATTTGTCAGTGCTAGAGGTCAATTTTGTGGACAGTCCGCCCAGACGCTTAATAACAACCTCAAGGTAGGTCCATAGGTTATCTGAGCGGGAGTAAAACTGGGCTCTTCTTTGGCCCGGCTGAGGGTTTTGCAGGCGCTGCATGTATTTATGCAGGGATTTAACGCCTTTGTCGTACTCTGACTCTGATGAAGGCAAGGCCCATGAGTTGGGTTCGTAATAAAAATAAGGTTCTGCAACCCCTAAATCTTTGTCTTCGACAGATTGAGACTGATCTCTTGCAAAGTGGTTTCTTAGCGCGGTAGTGCCGTCACGCAGCATAACCAGGGCGCCATATTCCCAGCTGCGAATATTATCTAAAAATACTCCGGGCGGTGCAACATCATTTGAAATGTAGCCCCCAGGCTTTTCCATTAGCACCTCAGCCATATGTGCCAATGTATTGGTATAGACAAAACCTATAGGCATATGGTCAGAACCGCTTTTTTCCATGTATTTTAGGGCTTCTTCCCTTACGTCAAATTGTTCAGGTTCCTGTCCCCACCAGGCACCAAGAACAATCAATACGATGAGGGTTACACCTAGTAAAGTCCCAAAAAACCAAAGGATTCCTTTTGATTTAGCATCTTCTGTATCTGTACTCTCGGCCATTTCTTGTTATCCCAGTTACCGTAAATAAATTTCTTATGAAAAATAGCACTAATAATAGCAGATTTTAGGCTTGATCAATTTTCTTTTTTGCTCTAGGGTGAGCGTTGTCATAGACGTCTGCCAGGTGCTGAAAATCCAGGTGAGTATATATTTGAGTTGTACTGATGTTGCTGTGCCCTAAAAACTCCTGGACAGCCCGTATGTCATGACTAGATTCGAGCAGATGACTGGCAAAAGAATGTCTTAGCATGTGCGGATGTACATGTTCTGGCAGACCTATCTTCTTGCACCAGCGGTCTAGTCTGAGCTGAATGCTTCTTTGCCCCAGGCGCTTGCCTTTGTTTGATGTGAAAATGGCTGGTTCCGCTGTTAATGGGCGATAATTAAGCCATTTTTTCAAAGCTGCTACCGCTTTGCTTCCGATGGGCAGGTTTCGCTGTTTTCCGCCTTTGCCATGCAAAATGCGCAATTCATTTTCAGATAGGTCTATGTCTTCAACATTTAAAGCGGCCAGTTCGCTTAACCTGAGCCCTGAAGAATAAAAAACCTCAAACATGGCTATATCACGTATTTCCAAAAATGAATCGGGCTCACTATCTAACATACCGCTCATTTGGTCTACATCAAGAACTTTAGGCAGTTTTCTTTCCTGTTTAGGCGCTCGAATTTGCCGTGCAGGATTATTTTTGAACTGCTTCTTTTTTAACAGGTAATTATAAAAGCTGCGAATCGCGGAAAGTTCACGCTGAAGCGATTTGCTGCCAATGCCTTTTCTATGTCTATTGGCTATATGATTCCGTATATCTATAGGCTGAATATCTTGCCAGTTTTTCAATGCCTGGGCGGAGCAATGGCTAATCAGATGGAAAATATCTCGTTGATAGTTTTTTAGCGTATGCTCCGATACTCTTTTTTCAAACTCTAGGTATTGAAAATAATCAGTTAGCAGCTGTTTGGCGGCGGGTGTCATATAGGTAAAACCTGATAGTGTACACAGAAAGCATTTCTGTCAGTAAGTTACGGTAAATAAATCAAATTCAGGCGGGGGAACGGTAGTGCAATTGCGATATTTTAGGTTATGCTGGTGCATCACCCCAGCCAGCACTCTTTCTTAGGCAACTCGCAATAAATAACCCACCAATCTTGCTTATCTTTTTATCCGTCTTCAGCGTTGCAACTTCGGTCACATAGCTTGCTATGCTCCCTTCGTTGCGCCTTGAAGACGAATAAAAATCCTGCGCAATCTGGGTAGGTTATTTAATGCGCGTTACCTTAGACAATGGGGGTGATGCAGGGCCACTATACTTTGCTTTAATCTAAAAGAGCAATTAATCTTGTTCCTATAACCTCACTCATTTGAGTCAGAAATAAATTTCCCATGCTATAGTGAAATCGAGAATCTTCTTTGCTGCCAATGGCTATCAACCCTTCCAGTTCGGTAAAAACCATAGGGATAATGGCGCAGGACTTTATTTCTGCTGCGGCATCGCCAAATAGAAATTTAGCCTGTGCCAAGGTTGGCCGTCCACATTTTGGCTGATTAGCCGTTAATTCCTGCATAAAATGCTGCAAATTCTCATCATCTAAATTAACATACACGTTATCAGCATATGCTTCTGCTTTGTTTTTTATAATGCGTACAGAAGAGTAATCGGTTAAAAAACATTCCTTGAATACTTTATCAAGATTGATCACTACTTCATCAATCGTCTGAGCTTCCATCAGTGCCAATGTTAACTCATGCATTTGACTCAGCGTGCTGTCATTTTCTTTAGCTATTTCAATTAATGCTGTAAGCTGGTTTTCCAGCTCATGGTGCCTGCTTCTGAATATCTCTAACTGTTTAGATATTAAAGAAACAGCCTTGCCGCTAGGGTGGGGGATGCTTAAATGTTCCAGCAATGCCTCATGCTGATGAAAAAAATCTGGGTGAGCCTGCAAATATGCCTCAACTTGAGCCGGGCTGAGAGCGGGCTGATCTATTGCTTGTTCTTCGCTCATAGTTTTATTTGTCCTTCAAAAACGGATGTAGCAGGGCCTGTCATAAAAACAGCATGCCCCCGGCCCATCCAGTTTATTTCTAATTGTCCGCCGGGCAATTCTACAGCGATGGTCTCCCGGTCTAATAAATTTTGTTCTATGCCGATAACCACCGCCGCACAGGCGCCACTGCCACAGGCTAATGTTTCGGCTGCGCCCCGTTCATAAACACGCAATTTTATGTGCCGTCTATTAATGATTTGCATAAAGCCGATATTAGCTCTTTCCGGAAAAAAAGCATGGCTTTCCAGTGTTGCGCCTACTTCAGCAACAGGTGCTGTATTAACATTATCTACTGTAATCACCGCATGAGGGTTGCCCATGGATACTGCGCCAAAAACAGCTTCTGCCTGATTGTCAGAAAGGGTATAAGAGAATGCCTGCTGATCTGTGCTTAGTGGGATTTTAGCTGGCAGGTGTTCAGGAATACCCATATTAACGGTGACTAAACCATTGCTATCTATAGTCAATATCAATTGGCCCGAATTGGTGTCAACGGTTATTTCATCTTTTGCCGATAAGTTTTTGTCTCGTATAAAACGGGCAAAACAGCGGGCACCGTTACCGCATTGCGCAACTTCACTGCCATCAGCATTGAAAATGCGGTATTTAAAATCGGCATTATTGCTGACAGGCTTTTCTACTAGCAGCAATTGATCGCAGCCAATGCCAAAATGTCTGTCGGCAATAAACTTTATCTGTTTAGGGCTTAATGAAATTGCCTGGCTGATGGCATCAATAACAACAAAGTCGTTGCCTAGGCCGTGCATTTTTGTAAATTTGATCATGGCAGCAGTTTTTCTCCCTGCCAAAGCTGAGGAATAGGCTCTCTTTCTCTTATTAAGTGAACGTCAGAACCATCTACCATTACTTCAGCGGTACGAGGCCTGGAATTATAGTTAGAACTCATGGTAAAGCCATAGGCACCTGACGAGCGCACTGCCAGTAAATCGCCCGGTGAAATATTTAACACCCTGTCTTTGCCTAAAAAATCACCGGTTTCACAAACAGGACCGACAATATCCCACGTATTTTGATCGGCTCTATTGGCTTTATTGACTGGCACGATGTCTTGCCAGGCACTGTATAAAGCGGGGCGCACCAGATCATTCATGGCTGCATCAACAATAGCAAAGTTTTTATATTCTGTCGGTTTCAAATATTCCACTCTGGTGACTAAGACGCCTGCATTTCCTGCAATTGCTCTGCCTGGTTCCAATGCGATTTCATAATCATTGCTGCCCAAACGCTCTAAAATGGCAGATACATAATCGGCAGGGGATGGCGGATGCTCATCTTTGTAGCAGATGCCTAAACCGCCGCCTAAATCTAAATGATGCAGTTCAATGTTTTCCTGTTTTAAGGCATTAACGAGATCAAGTACCTTATCCAAAGCGTCTAAAAAAGGAGAGGTTTCTGTCAGCTGTGAGCCAATATGACAGTCAATTCCAATCACTTTTATATGATCCATTTTGGCAGCCCGGCGATATTCGGCTAAAGCCAGCTCAATATCAATGCCAAACTTATTTTCTTTTAAGCCTGTAGAAATATAGGGATGTGTTTTTGCGTCTACATTAGGGTTAACTCTAAAAGAAACGGGCGCAATAACACCTAGGCTGCCAGCTAACTGATTGATGCGGTCCAATTCACCGCTCACTTCTATATTAAAGCATCGTATGCCTGTTTTAAGAGCCTCTGTAATTTCATCTTCACGCTTCCCCACTCCGGAAAACACGATTTTATCAGGGTCGCCACCCGCCGTTAATACTCTTTGCAACTCACCTAATGAAACAATATCAAAGCCGGAACCTAGACGTGCCAAAACATTAAGAATAGCAATATTTGAATTTGCTTTAACGGCATAGCATATTAAATGCGGATGATCGCCGAAGGCTTGGTCAAAAGCATTCCAGTGCCGTTCAAGAGTTGCCCGCGAATAGATGTAGCAAGGTGAACCGTATTGGCTGACAATATCTTCAATCGATACATCTTCTGCGAACAGTCTGTTTTCTTTAAAGGTAAAATAATCCATTTTATGATTCTTCGTCAGGCACATAAATAGGTGCCTTTTCATCTGGGTGGTAAAGAGGACCCGTTTGTCCGCAGGCTTGCAATCCAAATATCATTAAAAATAGTAACTTTTTCATTCGGTTTATTAAATGGCTGAGTAAATAATTGAGAGGGGCCAAACAGTAAGTACCCAAGTGAAAAGTTAAATTAATTTTACTTGGGTACTTATGTTCAGACCAAAAGCTAAGGCGCCAGCAGCATTTTAGAAAAACAGGCTGGCTAATACAGGTAATTTTACCTGAAAAGGAGCTAATATAAAATTTTCATAGGTCTGATTGAACCTAAAAAAATCAGTTGAGCACGGATTTTGTGGGAAATCTGGGCAAAAAAGGCAAAGAATAGCTTGAAGATAATGGCCGTAGTCCTTATTGAGAGCTATTCTGCAGAATTTTTTGTCCAGATTTTTCACAAAACCGTGAAGCGAAATACACTCACCCATCTGGTGAATAGTGAAAAACTGGATTAAACAGTTTATTTAATAAGTTACAGCTAAACTAAGCGTTCAACTGATTTATTTAGGTTGAACAATAAAAATTCAAAAGCACCTGAAAAGCTAACCGCCAGCTTTAAACCGCAGAAACGAGACTAAGAGCTTAGTCAACGGTTTCTGTCATCACTCTGTTTCGGCCACTTTCCTTTGCTTTGTACTTTGCCGTATCGGCTCGCATAATGAAATCTTCTTTAGTATCATTCTGTTTTAATTTAGAAATTCCAATCGATACTGTAATTTTGCCGATAGATTCACTGCTGTTTTTCTTTTTTAAACGGCTGGATTCAAGAGATGCTCTAATATTTTCTGCTATTTCAGAGGCCTGCTTAAGCGAAGTATCTGGCATGATGATGGCGAGCTCTTCTCCGCCATAACGTACAACGTAATGCTGTGGTTCGGCATACTTTTTTAAAAGTTTAGCGGTAAACTTAAGTACACTGTCACCAATAAGGTGACCATAAGTATCGTTTACCTGTTTGAAATGATCTAGGTCGAGCATGGTTAAGCATGCTTCCGATGAAGCATTCTGGTCAACCAGCCTATCAAGCATTTTGTCAAAAGTCCCTCTATTAAATAAACCTGTTAGCGCATCCGTGGAGGCTAATTTTCGGGCTTTCACCAATTCAGTGCGCAACAGTTCCATTTCCTGATTGGCGGAATCCAGCTCTGTTTTCAGCGTCTTACTTACATCGGCCAGCCCTTTTGCTTCCGTGACAATTTCAGACATTACTTTTTTTAAGTCATCAGTGTTTTTTACTGAGGCAATAGAAACGGCCTGTTCTGCAAATACTTCACCTGCATCAGAAGCTTTTTGGCTGGTTGCTGCTACTGAGTCGCGAGTATTGTTGATTAAGGATTCCAAACTCTGGTTAACTTTGTCAAATGACTCGTATGAAACATCATAAATAAATTTGTTATACAGTTTAGTTGCAATCTCATTATCAATATTTTTTTGGTCTTTAATCAGCGAGTTGATGGCGGCAATTAATTTCTTATTGCTGCCGCTTACATATTCATAGCTAAGTGCATAGTTTATAGGCGTTGGCGTTATTTTATGAGTACTTATAAATTGTAAAATTTGACGCAGAAAATGAGAATTCTCTTCATCAGAGAATTCATAATTGACAATAAAAGACATGGATTTACGTGTGTTTGTTAATTAATGACTTAATCCTATCCTGTACCGGGAGGATCTAGTAAAAAGATGGTCAAATATTTTAGTTTTTAGATAAAATCAGTTGACAGACACATTAAAAGTAGATCAGGAAACAGATTAAGTCAATATTTCAATTAATGTAAGAAACAAACTACAGCGTCAGCAGTCTGTGGACGTTCCTTAGGAACGTCTACGAAATAACTTGAGCAACTAGCTAGTCTTTTGTCCATCTTCTGCGTTGCACAAACAGTTGCGTAGCTTGCTATGCGCCTGTTTGTACGCCTTGAATATGAACAAAAATCCTGAGCCAGGTGTTCAGCTTATTCCGAGCCCCATTCCTAAGCTATTCATCATTTACTGTATGCGATTAATAATTCCTTCCAGCTCTTCAAGGCTCGTATAATTAAAAACCAGCTTGCCTTTGCCATTTTTTTGGTGGCTGATAATAACTTTGGCTCCGGTTTTTTCCGTTAGCTGCTCCTGCAGTCTTAGAGTATCTGTATCCTGATGCTTAAGTGCAGCCGTTTTTATACTGCCCGCATCTTTAACTAGCTTCTCAGTTGCTCTGACTGTTAACTGCTGTTTTACTATTTTATTGGCAATCTCTATCTGCCTGTCTGCATCTAAAGTTAGCAGTGCCCTGGCATGGCCCATTTCTATAGAGCCTTTGGCTAATAGAATTTTTACTTCATTAGGCAGTTCTAGCAGCCGTAATAAGTTAGACACCATAGCTCGTGATTTTCCAACGGCATCTGCAGTCTGCTGATGTGTCATGTCAAACTCATCGACCAATCTTTTTAAGGCTTCGGCTTCTTCCAGAGCATTTAGATCCTCCCGCTGAATATTTTCAATTAATGCGATAGCCATGGCTGCACGGTCGTCAATCTCTTTTATAACAACTGGGATTTCCTGCAAGGAAGCTAGCTGAGCCGCACGCCATCGGCGTTCTCCAGCGATAATTTCATAGCGTTCATCCGCAATTGGGCGGACAACAATAGGCTGAATAATACCCTGGGCCTTGATAGACTCAGCCAATTCTTGTAAAGCATCAGGCTTCATATCCTTTCTTGGCTGATACTTTCCCCGTTGCAAAAACTCTATCGGTAAAGTTTGCAGATTTTGTGATTTTTCTTTTTCTGTGGGCGGGACATCTCCTAAAAGAGCATTTAGACCTCGGCCTAAGCCCCGTTTTTTTAATGCCATGCTATTTTTTTCCTTGTTCGTGTTCTTCTTTTCTAATCATTTCGCCTGCCATTGCAATATAGGCAACAGCTCCTCGCGATTTTTTATCGTACTGAATGATAGGCAGTCCGTGGCTGGGTGCCTCTGCCAAGCGTACGTTTCTAGGGATGCATGTTCTAAAGACTTTATCGTCAAAATATTCTTGCAATTGCTCTGAAACATCTTTGGTTAAACGGCTTCTGTTGTCAAACATTGTTCTTAAAATGCCTTCCAGGTGTAAGCCCTGATTTACAGTATCTCTCACATTTTTTAATGTCGCCATTAATGCAGAGAGACCTTCCAATGCGTAATATTCACATTGCATGGGAACTAGAACACTGTCGGCGGCGACCATTGCATTTAAGGTCAGCATATTTAGGGAAGGAGGACAGTCGATCAATATATAGTCATATTCATGCCTAACGGGTATCAAGGCATCTGCAAGTTTCCGCTCCCTATTTTTAGCATCCATTAAATGTACTTCAGCTGCCGTTAAATCAGCATTCCCAGGGATAATATCAAACCCAATCTCTTTATTATTTATAATGATTTCTGAGACGGGGACTTCTTCCAGCAGCAACTCACAGCTGGAATATTCAACTTCATCTTTATCAACACCGCACCCCATAGCGGCGTTGCCCTGAGGATCAAGGTCAATAAGCAATACCTGGCGATTGGCTGCAGCCAAAGAGGCCGCCAGGTTTACACTGGTCGTGGTTTTGCCAACCCCGCCTTTCTGATTGGTGACAGCAATGATTTTACCCATGATTAGCCACTCCTTCTATTCGGATTAAACATCTTTCTGTTTTAAGTTTGGGAATATTAAGCTGAATAATAGAGTACGGTACAGCGAGCGACTCAATTTCTTCAGTGTCCGGCGACTGGCCTTTCATTGCCAATAAAACGCCAGAGGGTGCTATTAAATGTTTAGTTAGGCGCATAATGTCCTGCAAATTGGCAAATGCCCGGGTGATAACAGTAGAAAATTGGGCGTCAGGCTGAAAACTTTCAACTCGGCTATGCAGTACAGTTACATTGCTTAATTTTAATTCTAAAATGGCCTGCTGCACAAATCGGGTTTTTTTTGAATTGGAATCTATTAATGCAAACTGCACATAAGGGGAAAAAATAGCTAAAGGAATTCCGGGCAGTCCTGCACCGGTGCCAATATCGGCGACTCTATCCCCGCGTACAAAAGGCAGAACGGTCAAGCTGTCCAATATATGCAAACGCGCCATCTCTTCCCGATTACGGACAGCCGTTAGGTTATAGGTTTTGTTCCATTTTTCAATCAGCTTAATAAATTTAAGCAATGCCTCTAATTGACTCTCATCATAGCTTATTTCAAGTATCTGAAGACCTTGCTGCAATATTTTACGACATGTTTCCATCAACTCATTTTCTTTTTTAAGTGAACCAATAGCAAGGAGATTGCTGCTGGCGTTATACCGGGTATGCGAGAGGCCTGGCCTAATGTTTCCGGTCTTTGCAGCTGTAATTTTTCGCAGACTTCATTAGAAAGCCCTGAAACTTTACTGTAATCTTCATTAATTGGCAGTTTTAGGTGGTTATAGCGTTTGGTGCGGTTTATTTCCGTTTGCTGCCTGTCAATATACCCTGCATATTTAGCTTGAATAGCAATTTGTTCAGCTACTTGCTCATCGATATTTTCTATATTGGCAAAAGCTAACAGGTTCTCTACATCAACCTCTGGGCGATGCAGCAGGGCAAGCATGCTGGCTTCTTTTTTTAGCTCTTTGCCCCATAGATTTTCAGCTTGAGTCGCCTGCGCTGTGCCCACTCTGACCCAGTGCTTACTTAATGTCTTTTGCAACTGAATTATCGATTCACGTTTTTTTTCAAATGCCTGCCAGCGGTCATCGCTTACCAAACCAAGTTCTCGTCCTTTTTCAGTCAATCGTAAATCAGCATTGTCTTCTCTCAACAATAGGCGATATTCAGCTCGGCTGGTAAACATGCGATAGGGTTCCTTTGTTCCTCGGGTAATCAAGTCGTCTATCATTACACCGATGTATGCTTCGTCTCGTTCTGGGCACCAGCTTTCAAGGCCTTTAATCATTCTGGCAGCATTTAAACCTGCGATCAAGCCTTGAGCGCCGGCTTCTTCATAGCCAGTTGTACCATTGATCTGTCCTGCAAAAAACAGGGCATTCATGTGCTTTGTTTCTAAAGATGATTTTAAATCAATCGGATTAAAGTAATCGTATTCAATGGCATAGCCTGGGCGAATAATAACGGCCTGTTCAAATCCGGGCATGGACTGTATAAATTGGCACTGAATATCAAAAGGAAGGCTAGTTGAAATGCCGTTGGGGTATATTTCGTGAGTATTTAAGCCTTCAGGTTCAACAAATACCTGATGAGAATCTCTGTCGGCAAAACGCACGACCTTATCTTCGATGGAAGGACAATAACGCGGTCCAACTCCATCAATTACTCCCGTATACATAGGAGAACGATCCATGCCTGAACGGATTATATCGTGGGTCTGACTATTGGTTCGAGTAATATGGCAGGGGATCTGGCGCGGATGCTTTTCCCTGGTTCCCATGAATGAAAATACAGGCAGCACTTCATCGCCAGGCTGGACTTCAAGTTTGCTAAAATCAATGCTTCTGCCATCAATCCGTGGCGGTGTTCCTGTTTTTAAGCGGTCTACCTGAAAAGGCAATTCGCGTAGACGGTCTGCCAGTGCGATAGAAGCAGATTCGCCCGCCCGTCCGCCACTGTAGTTTTCTAGCCCAATATGAATCAGGCCTCCTAAAAAAGTGCCTGTGGTTAATACGACGGCTTTTGCCGAAAAATCTAGTCCCATTTGAGTTTTAACGCCAACGATTCTATCGCCTTCCACAATAAAGTCAGAAACAGTCTGTTGAAACAGTGTGAGATTATGCTGATTTTCTAATGCGTGTCTTATTGCCTGTTTATAGAGACTGCGGTCTGCCTGGGCACGGGTTGCTCTTACAGCCGGGCCTTTACTGGCATTTAAAGTTCTAAACTGAATGCCTGCTTCGTCGGCAGCCTGAGCCATTGCCCCGCCCAGCGCATCAATTTCTTTAACTAAATGGCCTTTCCCTATGCCTCCAATGGCAGGGTTACAGCTCATTTGTCCTAGAGTGTCTATGTTTTGGGTAAGCAACAGCGTTTTTACACCGCAACGAGCCGAGGCCAATGCGGCTTCAGTCCCCGCATGGCCGCCGCCAATTACAATAACGTCAAATTTTTTCTGGAAATTCACAGCAAATATATGTTCAAATAAATGAGTATACTAATATTATACGTTGGATAATCCTAGAAAAATCAGTTGAACGCTAGGTTTATTTGTAAGTCATTGTATAATATATGTATCTAAATTATTTATCAGTCACCTATTCGGTGGGATAAAATCATTTCACAGTTTTGTGAAAAATCTGCACAATGGTTCTTGATGACAGACTATAGTTATTATCTGTAGGTGATTGTTATTAATTCAGAAAATACAGGAACATTTTTTGCTCCGCCCAGATTCTCCATATAGTCTGAGCTGAACTGACTTTTCTTGGATAATCCAATATTTAAGGTGTTTATATGAAAAAGAAAAAGATAAAGAAAGGGATTGGGCTGAGCGCAAGCCCGATTAAAAACCCAGTGGCAAAATTTGCTCATCAATTTAACAGAGCTCAAGTTTTTAAAGATAAAACAAAATATCAGCGTACAGCTAAACATAAAGGCAAGGAGTCTTTTCCAATGATGCTTTTGGCATTATTGGAAAAGGTTTCTTCCTTTTATTTAAAAATACTTATGTTAGCAAATAGTGCTCCAAAGCGTTTTCTCTTTTAGCTAAGGTAACGCGCATTAAATAACCTATCCAGATTGCGCAGGATTTTTATTCGTCTTCAAGGCGCAACGAAGGGAGCATAGCAAGCTATGTGACCGAAGTTGCAACGCTGAAGACGGATAAAAAGACAAGCAAGATTGGTGGGTTATTTATTGCGAGTTGCCTAATGACAGAACAAGAGAGCGAGCATAAATCTTAATTGCTAAGGCGCTCAATCATACTCTCAGCCTGTTCTGCAAATTTTTTCAGATCACCGCTTTTAATAGTTTCGACGGGAATGACGATTGCTGAATCAAGGTCTATAAAAATATGCACATATTTATCAACATAATCAACGCGAAGCATATCTTTCCATGGAGTTTTATGCTTGCCGCCAGGTGACTTTTCAGCTAGATAGTCTTGCTCTATTTTTAAGGTATGCAGCCCAAACATATCTGCTTTTTCTTTGTCGGTATAGCTTTCAATAAATTGCCTGCGCATATCCATTTTCATCGTATAGGGAGAAACAATTGCCCAGACAAAAGCTAATAGTGCGATATAGGCTGTTGTCATCATATCTGCATAATAGATATAATAAAACATGCCGATAAGCAGCATTGTTCCGGGAACAATCATGCGGTGCTTACGGATATTTTTCTGTAAGTCTAGATCATTTTTTAAACGCAATTCATTAAAATGAACCAGATCCTCTTCTCGAAATTCGTACTCTATTTCATACATATTTATTCTTTTAGTTATTTTTGCAATGATTTAAAAATTCAAAATCCAGGTTTCTCAGCTTTTTGCTTCAGTAACGATAGCATCAATACCCTTTTTCTTTAACCGTTCCTTTAAAACGGAAACTCTAGAAGGGCTAATATAAGGACCTATTTTTACTCTATTCCAGATAGCATTTCCAACTTTAGCTTTTTCTATTTTCGATTCTATTCCGATTAAAGCTAATTCAGCCTTTAGTTTATCAGCCTCTGCATAGTTTCGAAAAGCACCAGCCTGTAGCATATATTTACTTTTTTTTCCTTTTCCGATCCGCTCTTCACGTTTTCGGGCATTTATTTCATGGTCGTATACTTGCTCTTCTGATAATAAATTGTAAAAAGTAAATTTTGGCTCTCGAGAGTTTTTAGCAGATTCAGGTTCTTTTTTAACCGAAGATACCGGGATGCTTTTCGGCTGCTGCGGTTCCGTTTCGGAACCCGTTTTCTTTAAGAAAATCAAAAAAAATACAAATACAGCAACCAGCAATATAATTAATCCCCATTTCCACCAGGCAACCGATGACTGCTGGGGTGGGGGCTTTCTTGACGACGCTCTATGTTTATAATCTCTGGCCATTACATTGACTCAGGTGTATTAATATTTAATATCGATAAACCATTGGCAAGAACCTGTTTTGCGGCACAAATAAGATTTAGCCGAGCATTTCTTAATGCTTCATCTTCTACCAGAAACTGATGTGCATTGTAATAGGTATGAAAGCTGGTAGCCAAGTCACGCAGATAGTGAATCAATTGGTGCGGTTCATATTTTAATGCTGCTTTTTCTAAAATTTCCGGATATTTAGATAAATCTGTAATCAATGCCAATTCATGATCTTCAGTTAGCCTGTCCAGGTTTTCCATGCCCAGGTTCAAATCTCTTTCCCAGCCCTTTTCATCGAGCTGCCGTAAAACGCTGCAAACACGGGCATGAGCATATTGCACGTAAAATACAGGATTTTCATTGGTTTTAGAGGTGGCCAGTTTTAAATCAAAATCCATATGCTGTTCGGATTTGCGCATAACATAAAAGAAACGTGCCGCATCGGTGCCTACTTCGCTGCGTAATTGGCGCAAAGTAACAAATTCACCTGATCGCGTAGACATGGGAACCTTTTCCTTTCCGCGGTAGAGTATTGCAAATTGAACCAGCAATACGGTCAGTTTAGAGTCATCGGCACCTAGAGCTTGCATTGCAGCTCTTACCCGGGGAATATACCCATGATGATCAGCTCCCCAGATATTGATAACCTGATCAAAGCCACGATCAAGCTTATTCATATGATAGGCAATATCAGAGGCAAAGTAGGTTGTCTGGCCATTCTCCCTTACCACAACCCTGTCTTTTTCATCGCCTAAGCGACTGGATGCAAACCAGGTGGCCCCTTCCTTCTGGTATATGTAGCCCGCTTTATCCAAGCGTTCCATCGCTTCTTTTACAGAGCCATCTTCCATTAAAACGCGTTCTGAGAACCATTCCTGAAAAGTAACGCCGAATGCTTCCAGGTCGTCTTTGATATCATCAAGAATAACTGTTAGGCCTGCCTGAAATAAATCACGGTAAAGAGATTCCCCAAGCAAGGTTTTGGTCCTGTCAATCAGTGCATCAATATGTACTTCTTTGTCACCGCCCTGAGGTTCATCCGCAGGAATGTCTTCTAGCACCAGTTCTGCGGGTCTGCGATATTCATTTTCTGTGTTTTTATGTATATTAAAGGCAATATCCCGAATATACTCTCCACGGTAGCCATTACTTGGAAATGCAACAACTTCACCGCATTCCTCTAGGTAACGTAGCCAGACACTGGTTGCCAATATATCCATTTGACGTCCGGCATCATTTACATAATATTCTTTGGAAACATCAAAGCCGACAGCCTGAAGTAAATCCGCAACGGCTGAGCCATAGGCTGCGCCACGGCCATGACCAACATGGAGCGGCCCTGTTGGATTGGCAGAAACAAATTCAACCTGAACTTTTTTCCCTGCTCCCACATTGCTTAGACCATACTTTTTGCCAGCGACATGAATTTTTTTGATCACTTGAAACTGAGCATCAGCATTAATAAAAAAATTGATAAACCCAGGACCGGCAATTTCTACTTTAGAAATGGATGAATCCTTGGGAAGCAATAAAATGATCTTTTCTGCCAATTGGCGTGGGTTGGTTTTAGCCTGTTTTGCCAGCATCATTGCTAAATTGCTGGCAAAATCGCCATGGCGAGTATCTTTTGCACGCTCAATATTAATTTGAGGGGATGATTTCTGATCTAGAATGCCTTCGGATTTAAGACTTTCAACAGCATGTTGAAGCAGAGTTTCCAGCTTTTGTTTCATTATTTTAAGGTTATTGGAGAACTTCAAATCCTCTATTATCCATGAAATGGGATTGTTTCGCTAATGCTATACGGAATGAAGCCTGATTAAAATGAAGTGATTAGTGACCATGAAGCAGCGTGAAGGGCGGATCAAAAGGAACCGGCTTCTTCTTAAAGCTATTAATGTATTTTATGGTTAAACGTCAAAATTTTTTACTGCTAAACCATTTTTGAGAAAAGAACCCAGCGTAAATAGAGATTACCATAATTAGAGCCTCAAAATTTCCGGAGCCCAAACTTGCTACTGCAGGCCCGGGACAATAACCGCTAAGCCCCCAGCCAATACCAAATATTGCTGCGCCGGCTAAAAGGCTTTTGTCAATTTCTGTTCGATGTGATTTGTGAAAGGCTTTTTCCAATAATGGCTCAGGCCTTTTTAGAATAATTCTAAATGAGATGAAAGCAACTGCCAAGGCACCCATCATTACGAAAGCCAGACTTGGATCCCAGTGCCCAAATATATCTAAGAAATCAATTACTTTATTGGGGTTCACCATTTGAGAAAGAGAGAGTCCCAATCCAAAAATAATGCCGCTTAAAAGGGCAATAAAATATTTATTCATAATAAATGCCTAGCAATATAGACAGTAGCCATGCCTGTGCCCATAAATGTCAGCGTTGCAAAAATCGAGCGCCTAGACAAGCTTGCAATACCGCAGATACCATGGCCGCTGGTGCAGCCATTGCCCAGCCGTGTACCCACACCGACTAAAAAACCGCCGATAGCGATTAGCCATAAGGGATACCCTTGCCGAGGGAAAAAGAAATCCGGTGATATGGTCTGGAAAATAAAGGCTCCAATAATAAGGCCGCAAAGAAAAGTTAGCCGCCAGATGCGTTCATCTTTCGGTGCATTAAATAGGCCATTCATAATGCCACTGATTCCAGCCATTCGACCATTAAATAAAAGAAGAATTGTTGCGCTGAGGCCAATTAGAGCTCCGCCAAGCAAGGCAGAGAGCGGGGTAAAATTTTCCACAAGAAAATACCTAGAGTTTGTAATTATTTGTATTTTTTTATTAAAGGCTAATTAGACCGGGCGGTCTTTTTGATCCACTCTGAACTTACCTGAGCAATTTCGTCATAAACAGACTGTTCACTGCGTTCAATGCGTTTCAGCAGCTTAAATGAGTGATCGCCACCTTCAATAATATGTAATGTAGGTTTGGGTGATAATGTTTCAAGCAAAGGCCTGAATATATTTAGTTGACATAAAGAGTCACGAGTTCCTTGAAAAAAAAGCATAGGCTCATGAATGACCTTCAAGTGATTAAAGCGCGGTTTATCAGGTTTCCCTGGTGCGTGAAGCGGGTAGCCAAACAAAATAATCCCTGCATACAGATCTTCTTTAGAGGCCAAAATAGTCGCATACCGTCCCCCCATGCTTTTTCCGGAAAGGAATATCTGTTTACGTTTTACGCCCGTCTTTTCTATCACAGAGTTGATAACCTGTTGCCAGGTTTCTTCTAGAACATGGGGCGTATTCGGTGCTTTTAATCCCTGCTCCATATAGGGAAAGTTAAACTTAACGGTTAAAATATCATGTTTCGCAATACCTTCATGCAATTGAGAGATAAAAATAGAATTCATATCATATCCCGCGCCATGAGCAATAATCAGAACAGACTGATAATTTTCAGGAATCAGCCAGGTTGACGAAACCTCAGCTTTTTGGGTGACGGTGATTTTATGATGCTCTGTTTTCATGATGTTTTTTAAATCTCATTCCTTAAGCTTATAGTTTAACTTAAATTTACGAAATTCAACAAAATTACTTGACGAAAAAACTATATCTCCCTAGAATACGCCTTCTTTGCGGAGCGGTAGTTCAGTTGGTTAGAATACCGGCCTGTCACGCCGGGGGTCGCGGGTTCGAGTCCCGTCCGCTCCGCCAAAGACTGCTTTGCAAGTAAAATAGAGCTTTATTTTCTGGAAAAGTATATAAAACAAATTGTTATGGCTTGTTTTTCCTGGCCAGTAGACGCATTCATCCTCCTTCCCATTGTTGTAATCTTTAACTCGAACTTTCATTTTTTCATGATGTTCCAGTGCGGTTTATCTGAGCACTTGTTTTAAAGGCGTGTCATTATAAAGGCTCTGCTAGCTGCTAAATTTCTATGGCTTTAAAACCAATTGGCTGTTAAGTTCAAGGCAATAAGATCATCAAGGTTGACGCTAGAGAATAGCTCCTTTATTTATAGAGTGATATAAGTTAAATGCTCCGCCCATTACATTTTCATAGCAGGAATCTATGTATTTTAAGGGCTAGATTCCCGATAAGGCAACGCTAAAGTGATTGGTTTTGCACTTAACTTGGGTATGAGGGAGGCAGATAAGGCACTGTCGCCCAGTACTAAAGGGTGCGACGTATTATTTCCTGCCACAGCGCCTGGTAGGCATCATGAGAGCGCCCTCTTTTGATGTAGCCGCCAAGAGGCATGCGCTCCCAGCCCATGCGTTCTATATCGCTTGCATAGGGAATAACTGTTTCCAATATGTCTGGGTGACTTTCTGCCAGTGATTCAATAATTTCTCGGTGCATTTTTTTCCGCTTGTCTGCCATTGAGAAAAATGGAATCAATTGAATGTGCTTTAGCTTGCTATCTTTTATATATTTTTTTAACTGCTCTAGGGTGCGCAAGGACAGGGTAGTAGGAATAATGGGGGAGAGCAATATATCTGATGCTTCAAAAACAGACTCTGACAGCAAAGAAATATTGGGAGGGCAGTCTAGAAAGATGAAATCATATTCTTTAGCAAGGGGGGCCAGTAGTTTTTTTAGACGCTGTGTGGGTTTTTTTCGGGCATCAAGCACCAAATCCAAATTTCTAAAGGAGAAGTCTGCGGGCAATAGATCCAAGTTTTCAAAATCTGTCGCTTTAATCAGGCCATCCAAACCTCTGTCCCCTGCAATCAACTTTTTGCTGCCACCCTTTATTTTGGGTTTAACTCTAAAGTAATAGCTGCTTGCACCTTGTGGGTCTAAATCCCATACTAGTGTTTTATAACCATTTTCAGCGGCGATGTAGGCCAAATTAACGGCTGTTGAAGTTTTGCCTACGCCACCTTTGATATTGTATGTTGCTATTATTTTCATGCTGTCTATTCCTAAGCTTTATGTGCAAACAGTTTTTTAAAGACGGCTTTATTCTCAGCCTGTTTAAAAAGAGCAAACTGCTTTGCAAAATCTTTCCGAGCGGCGCACCTCATAGAGTCCAGATATTGCACCAATACCCCCATGGCCAGTAAAGTGTTGGATGGCGTTTTATTGTCCATCATTTCTTCGCTAAACTGTTTTATTTTTAATTCCTGCACTTCATAGTCTTGAAAATCACCCAATACAGTCTGAAAACCTTTTAAGGCCTTGAGTAAGGATTTTATTTCATCGGCAGGATAGAGGTTCTGGAAAAACTCCATTAAATAGCGTAATTTTTTGCAGGTTTTTCTTAAGTCATGCAGAGCTTCTGCCGGGGTGGATTCTGAAATCGCATTAGCCTCTTTAAGCAGGCGGATATAAACTTTCCATATCCTTTGGTCTGCCAATGCTTTAATACTCATCTTGGCATTGCTTTCTTTTGATTTTTTTGGCAAAGGCTGGTTTAAATAATGCTCCCAGGCCATTAACTGCTTTATATATTCAGGACTTTTAAGTTTTTTTGCCAGCTCTTTTTGAGCCGCCTGCTGCTTTTGTTTAAGAAAAGCCTGTAGAGGAGCGATGTCCTCTCTTAAAGAAAGGGGGAGTGCCTGCTGATAGTTTTTATAGCTAAGCAGGTAGACATCCATGTCTCGCGTTAGCCCGGTGATTTGTCCTAGCCATGCAAAAAAATCAGCATGCTGAGAAATTACTTCTGCAGGCAGAGTGTTTTTAATTTGACTAAAGCCTGAGCGAGTCCTTCTTACCGCAACTCTAAAATCATGTAAAAATTCAGAATCAGTGTCGGCAATAGTACCGGCTTCATTAACTTTCATTGCTTGCAATAAATGCCGGTAAATAACTATGCTTGCTTCATCGGCAGGCATTTCAGGTTTTAGTTTTATGGTTAATTTAGAGCTATAGTCTTTGGCTTTTCGCTTTTGCTGTTTAAGCGCTGAGTTTATCACTGTGCTATCGATGGGCTTCAGGCAAAAGATATTTTTCATTAGATAGCTAATGCTTTTCGTCGCTTTCTCATAGCCTTTTAGGGGGAGAAGATTTATGGTGTTCGTCAAAAATTCGTGCTCGTCAATCTGCAGGCGTAAGACTATTTTTCTATCTTTATTTAAAATATTAATGCAATAAGCTTCATATGGCAGCTGACAGATAGGCAGTAATGCGCGCATTTCCAGTTTTTGTTCCAGCAGTGTTTTTAAACGTCCTTTGGGAAAGTCTTTGCTAAAAGCTGGAATGTCCTGCATCTTTTCCTGTGCAATTAATTCGCCTGTTTTTCTGTTTATCAGGTTTAATTGCGAGGTGATTCGCGAATGATTAAATTCACAGACTATATCTGCACCATAGAGTCGCCAGTCAAAACTATCGTAAAATGATTTGATGGTGTACTGCTGGGACGTTATTTCAACCTCAATTTTTTTAGCTAATTTTTTTAAGAATTTTGTAGCAGTTAAATTCTCGGGTAGCTCAAAGTGCAAAGGAATTGCTGTCATGCTGCTCAATGTGATTAAGTTTTATGTAACTGAGTGAATGATACTCTAGGTAGAATATATAACAACTCAGGCGGTCTAAGCTGTTTTATGCTACCACGTCAAAGCGACATAAATATGACAGAAATATGACGATTGGGCTGGAGCAGGGGGAACTGGCTAAGGGAGTAGTGTTTGTAGTACTTTAATAGTGCCATAAACCTATGCTCTTCTTCAGAATAAAAGGTAATAAGAAGAGCATAAGTTAAATAAACTGCGATTAAGCCGCTTTTTTCAAGGCTTTTTTAGCAACTTTTTTAGCCGCTTTTTTATTGCTAACGCCTTTCTTTAGCACAGCTTTAGTGATTTTTTTAGCAATTGCTTTTGATTTTTTCTTTGCGATCACTTTTTTTGCTACGGCTTTTTTAGTGATTTTAGCGGTAACTTTTTTTACTGCACTTTTCTTGATTGACTTTGACATGATAGGTTCCTTTGACTGTAATAAAATAACTTATTAATGATAATAAGTTATAGGGATAATACACCTTTTATAACTAAAGGTCAGTTATAAAAGGACAACAAAATAACTTACTAATAGTAATAAGTTATGGTGATAATACATCTTTTATGACTAAAGGTCAATTATTAACGAATTGAGCTATAATATATAGCCTATCTTGATTATAGGGGGGGGAGAAGGGATGAGTTTTATAGAATTTAAAAAAATGCTGCTTGATGCAGAGATCAGTTTGCCAAAATTTAGCAAGCTGATCAAAGTCAGTGAAAAAAATATTCAGTCGTATAAAAAAAAAGGTGAGGTGCCTAATACCATCGCTACCATAGCAACCTGTTTTGCTGCGATGCATGAGTCCGGTCTGGATTATCGTACAGTTATTGGTGAATTAGGCCTAGAAGCAAAAACAAAAAAAGGAGCTGGTTTTGCAAAAAAAAACTCAGAGGAATAGAGAAATTGTCTTCTGAACTCAAGCCATTATTGCTATGTTAGCGTCCAGTCTTTATTAAAGATAAGGCTCGGGTTAAACCACCAGCTTAGCCAATTGTCAACAATTCAGTTGTGATGGATATAGCCAAAGTATTGTTGGTAGGTATGCTTTTTGGCTCGGTTCTGCCAGGCTGTCCTAAGCAGCGATATTGTTGTCCATTGCTTCCCTTTTATGATTGCTGTTTGTATGGGTTATTCATACCGCACTATTCTGTACGAACTTATGTCTCGAAATGTAAATTCATACCTGGAATATTCCTATGACAGCCTAATTTTGAGGAAGCACTATTAGGATTCGTTAAAAAATCTATTAATTTTGCTACCGGAATAGAAATATTTATCAAAAATATGATATATTTCAAAAAATAAATATCAGAAATGTGATATTCATCACTGTTTTGTGGTTTTTATCGGTTGGTGCGGGTTTTCTAGCTAAACCTACTAAAGCGAACCATTTTTCCAAAATTAATAGAGGAGGAGCAAAAATGCGAATACTAATAGCTCAAAGCAATTTAAACAACACAGCAAAAATAAAAAGCCTTCTTATTGCTGGGGGCTTTGATATAGATATTGCCATAGAAGGTGAAGAGGCGCTTACTTATGCAGCAAAAGGTAAGTATGCTGTCATAATTTTAGATATTTTTTTAGAAAAAAAGAATGGCTTTGATGTGTGTAAAGGTATTCGCGATAGCGATAGTAAAACGCCGATACTTATGCTCACCGATAAGCCAATGCCTGATGATGAGGTATATTCTTTAGAGTTCGGTGCAAATGATTTTTTGCGTATCCCTTTTTCGCCGCCGGTGTTGATGGCTAGAATTAAAGTACTGCTTCGAATCAATTTTCAAGAAAGAAGTGGCAACATAATGTTTGGTTCATTTTTTTTCGACCAAAAGAGTAAAAAATGTTTTTTTGATAAACAGGAAATTTCTTTTACCAGCCGAGAGGGTAAAATTTTTGAAATACTTATGCTGGCGGAGGGCAATGTGGTAACTAAGCAGGCACTAATTGACCAGGTCTGGGGATTGGACTTTAACGGCGATCCAAATATTGTTCATGTTTATATAGGCTATTTGCGACGTAAGCTTCATGCCAGCCATGATCAGGAAGTTTTGCAGACTGTTCGAGGAATAGGCTATCGCCTAGTAAGGGAAAAAACTATAGACCGAAGAGTAGCAGAGCATTTTAGTATTGCAGCCCCTTCTCATGAAACGGGGTGCTATAGCTAGACGGCCCTTTTGCTTATATAGTGGACTTTTGCAAAATTACTGCATTGCCGGGTAGTTGTTTATTGTTGGGCGATACGCAATCCTGCTAAAAAACGCTGGTGCATTAGACAGCGCAGAGGAGTGGGGCAATATCATCAAGTGATTTTTATAGAAGTATGGAAACTCTAATTGCCAAATGCAATATTGGCAGACATCTAGTCGCGAGTTATTTTCAGCAGTCTTGCCATTTCAAGTGCGATGCGGCTAACGACTGGGACAGCAACAGAGTTTCCAGCCTGCTTGTATCTGTGGGACATTGCCATTTTGGCAGGAAACTTAAATGTTTCAGTAAACCCCTGAAACCCTAAACACTCCTCAGGAGTAAGTTTTCTTATGCCAAAATCGTCTCTTATCAGCGGCACATTATGTCCGCCTGTCCCCATGTTGGCCGTAAGTGTCGGGCATACATTGCTCTTGTTTTCCCGCACATACACCCTTCGCCACTGATAAACACTTTTTTTAGAAACTATTGTGCTATTCAGCTCGTTAAAATACTGGTGAGTATCAGGATAATAATAGCGTTTATCCTGCTGAGATTGATGCAATATATTAAATATCGTTTTTTTGAGTTCAATCGGCTCAGGTATTTGGAATTGATGAGTCAGTATATCATCCAGCCTGACTTTGTCCTCAGCACTCCAGTTAGACTCGCCTTTAAACCCAACAATATAAATGCGTTCTCTGTTTTGCGGTATATTTCCATGATCAGTTGCATTTAAAACAAAGGGTATAAAAGAGTATCCAAGATCTTGGGTAATAGTTTCCTTAATCACTCTAATGGTATTGCCTTTATCATGTCCCACCAGGTTTTTTACATTTTCTAGCAAAAATGCCCTGGGCCGGCACAAATCAATAATTTCGGCCATTCTAAAGAACAGATTGCCCCGTCCTTTTTTATCATTGAACCCATGTCTGTATCCTGCAATTGAAAACGCCTGGCAAGGAAAGCCTCCAACCAGAATATCATGCTTAGGAATAGCATCTATCCAATTGGCATGGTTTCGCTCCTCATTGGCAATTTTCGTAATATCGCCAAACGGATACTCGCCATAATTTTCAAAATAGCTGTCCTGAGCATGCTTATCGAATTCGGAAGAAAAAACACATGAGCCGCCAGCTGATTCAAATCCCTGACGCATCCCGCCAATGCCGGCAAACAGATCAATAAAGGTGAATTCTGGGTTGTCAGCGGCGTTTAAATTAATGCAGTCCCTCAGTTCTTTTTTAAACTGTTTGGCTGAATTGTAGCATTTTGCCTTTTTAAGCCGAGACAAAATCTCATTTGCATCCGCTCCTTTGGAGCTAGCGAAAATATCATTATCATAGGCAATGGCATGTCCCCATTGATGCACTACGGCCTTTATTTCTGATCCTTCGGGAGCAAACTGCTTCGCATAAGGTGATAGAGCATGTTCCAGCTTTATTAACAATTCATTCATATTGTTTAAAAGGTTTTGAAGACGCGTCAGTAAGCGCTTTATATTATTTTGAGTTTGCCGGCAGTACTGTGCTTATGAAGTCGCTGTTCTGCGCAGATGCAGGATAAATTTTGATTTCCACATACCTAAGAATACGAAATTTACAGCTTGGACTATACTTTAATTTATTAATTATAGGCGCTGGGAAACAAAAATTCTGCCTAGTAACGGGTGAGTTTTTATTTCCAGCCTTTTGAACATGGGCAATCTAGCTTAAAAAGAATGCCAATGCAGTTTAATTATTATCGCAATGGTTTTTCTAACAAGCAAATTATATGATTTATGCACTCTGCAATGTATTCATAGGCATTGCAATAATAGTATTGATAAAAGACCGGCAACGTAAATGAATTCTACAGTGAAGTCGTCTTTTGATGTAACTTCTGACTATGCGCTGGAAGCAATACGTAAACATCGAGGGCCCGTATTAGTTGATCTGGATGAAACCCTGTACTTGAGAAACTCAACCGAGGACTTTATAGATACTGCCTGTCCGGCTCCCTTGGCTTTTGCTATGCTCAAACTGCTTGAACTGCTGCGGCCATGGCAATGGACCGGTGGACATATTACCCGTGATGCCTGGCGCGTGCGTCTTATTTGTTTGTTTTTTCCCTGGACAATGATTTTGTGGCGTAGACGAGTTGCTATACTGGCCTCTCGCTGGGCAAATAGACCTTTGCTGAAATCGCTTCAAGACAATTACGCATCTACTCATAAATCACCGATGATTGTAACCTTGGGTTTTATGCAAGTGGTCAGGCCGTTAATCTACAGGCTTGGTTTAACCGATGTGAAAATAATGGCTATGAGTCCATGGAGGCTGGATCAGCGACGCCGAGGAAAGCTGGATTCTGTTACTAAGGCGATTGGAAAAGTTGAAGTTGGCAGAAGCTTGCTAATCACGGACTCATTGGATGATCAGGATATTCTTGAGCAATGCAGAAACCCGCTGCGCGTTATTTGGGCTTCTGCACAGTTTGCAGAAGCCTTTGGCAATAGGCATATTCCCGGGCAGTATCTGGCAAAAATCAAAAGGCCAGGGCAGCAATATATTTACCGCGCCATCTTGCGGGAAGACTTTGTATTTTGGCTTCTTTGCAGTTTATCTATGGCCCCTAACCCAGCATCTCATATCGCAGGCCTTGCCTTTCTTCTGTTCTCCTTTTGGTCCATCTATGAATGGGGGTACGCAGATAATGATAAAATTGCCGCCAGTTATGAAAAAAAACCGCACTTGTCGAAGGAATATCACTCAAAACAGGTCAGGTTTTCCACACCGCAGGCCTGGCTCTGGAGCGGTGCTAGCGGAATTGCTGGACTTTTGATACTGAGCTGGCCGGCGATGCCTAAAATTACAGGTCTGCTTGCCTGGGCAGGTGTCCTGTTAGCCACTTATTTCTGTTTTATGCTTTACAACAGACTGGACAAGCTAACCCGTATTTGGTTCTATGCCATTTTACGATTGCTGAGGATAGCCGCCTTCGTGGCAATAGTCCCCGTATCAGCAGTCGGTGTCGCAGCAATTTGTGCATATACGATTTCTCGCTGGATACCTTATCTGCACTATAGAACTTCTGGACACGAATGGTCTGAGGAAAGAACGCATACATCTTTGCTGCTATTTTTCTGCATTAATTGTGCGATGCTGGGATATGTGCTGGGCTGGCACATATTAATCCAGCCCACAGCATTTGCTTTGCTAAGCTGGACTATATTTAAAGCTCGTCATGAACTGAAAGCAATTATCAGCACCGCCCATCGTATAGACAGCCATGAACCTAAATAAATCAGTTGAACGCTTAGTTTAACTGTAACTTGTTAAATAAACTGTATAATCCAGTTTTTAATTATTCACCAGATGGGTGAGTGTATTTCGCTTCACGGTTTTGTGAAAAATCTGAACAAAACTACTGCAGAATAGCTCTCGATAAGGACTGCGGCCATTATCTTCGAGCTATTCTTTGCCTTTTTTGCCCAGATTTCCCACAAATCCGTGCTCAACTGATTTATTTAGGATGAAAGCACCGGCGAAGAAATTATCCGGGAAACACGAGACTAGACAAATGGCTGTTTAATTGCCAAGCATCTAGCTTTTTATATGGGAGCTAAAATTTTAGGTCCCCCTAAAATCCCATACCTACCGTTACCTACTTCTGAATAATTCGTAATGACCTAATGCGATTGATGGCGGCTGCAATTTCATATAGTCTTGGCCGAGATGAAAGCCCGGGATAAGTGGCTTGTAAACAGGGGAGTCCTTCTTGATCTAGTTTTTTAGTTAGCCATTGCAGCCAATCATAGATTGTCTGCGGTTTATTGCTGTTGTCGCACATCTGTTGTTTAATCGTTAACAGGCAATAGCCAATGCTTCGCATTTGAGGAGCTTCTGCAATTTGTGGAAGTGCCTCCAAATTTATTAAATCCATGCCATATTCCAACTGCCTCGGAGCATTTCTCAAATCCTTTATTCGTATAGGTATGGTTTTTTTTAGACGCTGGTTAGTATAGGAAGGGTCGAAATTTTGGCTGGATAGAGGCCTATTACTAGAAAATATTAAGTGATCCTGATCTTCTTCAATAATTTCTCCTAAAGATTTTCTAGCTTTGCCGGTGATGTCTTTGCATTGATAATTATCCATTAACAGACAGGTATCGGCCTTTTGCAGAAAGCTTCCCAAACCGCCTACAACAAAAATCATAGATATTTTATGCTGTTTCCAGAGCGAGCGAATGCATGTGTATAGCGGTTTAATTGGCTCATTTTTTTTATCCAGTATTTTTTTTATTAGCTCATCCCTGTATAAAAAATTGGTCGCACAGCTATCTTCATCAAACAGCAGCAAATGAGACTGCAGTTCAATTGCCTCCACAATGCTTGCTGCCTGTGAAGTGCTGCCACTGGCATTATCTGTAGAAAAATTTTCTGTCTTCTTGCCGTTGGGCAGCTGACGGATAAAAGGACTGATATTCACCTGGCGAATGCTGCGGCCCTCTTCTGCCCGGGTGAAAACTGCATCATCCCGGGTGACAATGTATTCTCTGCCGTCTCCCGGAATATGGGCATAAACACCTGCTAAAATGGCTTGCAATAAGGTTGATTTGCCATGATAGCCGCCACCCGTAATGCAGGTGATGCCCTGTTTTATCCCCATACCCTTAATGGTTGAATTTTCATGTAAAGGGATTTCAACCAGCAATGTTTTGGGCGACTGAAATTTTTCGATTTTTTCGGCTAGATCAGGTTTATCATCAATGCCGCTTAGCCTGGGTAACAGAGCGCCATTGCTGATAAAAACACAGAGCCCATTTTTTTTCATGTAATGCTTTATTGCCTGTCTATTTTTTTGAACAGCTAAAAATTTATTCAATAAGTTTTGGCTGGCTTCGCTGTAGCCATGATAAAAAAAAGTAAAATCAACCAGTGGGCTCAGCTCCTGTTCAAACATGAGCCAGGTTTGCTTGGCATCAAACTGTCTGCCTCCAGAGCCATTGGCTGGAAGGCTGAAAATAAAGCGTAACTCAATGCTGTTTTTAGAAAAAAGCACACAGTCACGCTGTAGCATTTTCTGGCTTAGCTCAATGGTATGGAAAGAACCGCTTCCATCTTTTCCTCTATTTTGCTGAACAAATTTAACTATTCCCTGGTTAAACCGCCTAATTAAAAAATCTGCAAGCGCTAGCTGAGCAAAAGATGTCGCCAATGACTGTTCTGGCAGTCCGCTAGCTTTAATAGGTATGGAGAGATTGGCAATAGACGCTGGGTTTGCACCGGGACTGCCTTGTATGCGTAAAAACTGGAAAGTATAGTGTGGAAATTGAAAGCGGCCTCGCAACGACTGAATTTTGTGGTAGGGCGCATTTTCAAGTGATGCAATGAGCATTTTTAATTGAGTGCTTTTATGTCGCATTATTTTATTTATTTCATCAGGCATATTTAAAGTGTATCAATGGATTGCATTTCGGTAAACCAAAGGAGCAGAGATGCTGGCAGAGAAGAGTGCCACAGTAAAACTATTAAATTAATTTTACTTGGGTACTTAGGACAAACCTTGTGTGGCAAGGCGGTTTTAAATAAGCCTGTAACTGTCATCATACTGTCATAGAGCTTTGTTTTAATCGCGTTTAAATTAATATCTTCATTAGAGGTTCGTGTAGAAATGATTAAAAAAAGTTTAGCGTTAGCAATATCGGTTTTGCTGACACCTGTCGCACAGGCTAATTTTGATATCAGCCTGTTAAGCGCTTTCAACAGTAATAACGGGGCACGCACAGGCAGTGCTGAAATTTTAGCCTATTCAGCAGATCAGCAAACAGTTCTAAGTACACTGGCTGGTGCTGACGGTTATGGTGTTCAGGTACTAAATCTGAATTCAAATGGAGGACTTTCCGAACGGGGCATTGTCAGTTTCGGAACAGCTTTTGGATCGTTGGCTGATATTAACAGTGCATCCTCAACATCAATTGATCCATTAGGCCGTGGTTTTGGCGTGGTTTCATTAATTCCAACGCTTAACGGTTCGACACAGGGCAAATTAGGCTTTTTTGATTATCGTTCAGGATCAATCGGCGCAATTAATACCTTAGATGTGGGGTTTCATCCTGATAACGTAAAGTTTTCAGCAGATGGCTCGCGCCTTTATATTGCAAATGAAGGTGAACTGACAGTTGGAGGCAACAGTGATGCGCCAGGTTCGGTTAGCGTTATTGACCTTTCTGGCGTATCAAATATTACTGATATTGCCTCACTAAATAATTCAAATGTTAAAACTTTTGATTTTCAATCAGCAAACCTAGCCAGTGGCGTATCACTTAATGGGTTAAGAATTAATGACACAACCGCAACTGATTTATATCGGCATATTGAACCTGAATATATTTCAGAAATGGATAATAAGCTATATGTCAGTTTGCAGGAAAATAATGCCGTGGGTGTATTTGATCTGGCATCTGAAAAATGGGTTGATATTCATAACTTGGGCACCATCACTCAGACCATTGATGCCTCTGACAAAGACGGCGGTGCGTTGATTAATGATGTAGTTGCAGGCATGCCCATGCCAGATACTATTGCAACCTTTAGCAAAGCAGGAAATAAATATATTGTAACTGCCAATGAGGGTGACTTTAGGGGTGATGATGCAGACCGTGTTCGAGTAAAAGACATTGCAGACAGTGATATAGATAATGTGACAAAATCAGAATTGAACGCATTATATGATGGTGATTTTACTGCAGATGATGCTTTAGGGCGTTTGAGAGTGTCTAATATTGATGGGGACACGGATGGCGATGGAGATATTGATGTACTGACTATGCCAGGTACCCGCTCTTTTTCAGTGTGGAATGCGGAAACGGGAGCGTTAGTGAGTGATACAGGCTCACTAGAAGAATTGCTGTTATCGTTAGACCCTGACAAGCATAATATGAATGGCAAAATCAGCAAGTATGATAAACGTTCTGATGATAAGGGGCCTGAACCTGAAGCCCTTGTCCTGGCGGAATTAGATGGCAAGCAAATTGCTTTTGTAGGCATGGAGCGTCAGAACGGAATTTTAGCCTTTGAATTAACAGACCCTAGTTCACCTCAATTTATCGGTTATGTGAATAGCATTGCTGATGGCTTGGTTTCGCCTGAATCGTTGGTGTTGGTTGATGCTATTGATAGCCCAACTGGTCATGCTTTATTGCTTGCAGGGTATGAACGAAATGGCGGCGGCATAGGCGTTTATTCAGTTGGTACAAGCTCGGTTCCAGTTCCCTCTGCCATTGTTTTATTGATCACTGCATTTGGCGGTTTGGCAGGTGTAAGCCGTCGTCGACTTTAGAGTGTCCTGTTATGGGGTTTAACAGATGCAATTGCCGAGAAAAACTGGCGTAGTTTCAGCAATAGTTCAATGTATCCATAATGTTAGAAATACATTAAGCAGGTGGCCCTGCCTGCGAAAAACGATGCGGATATTTTTCCTCTCGGTATGTCACACAAATAACATAAAACCTTCACAGACTTGTCATATTGCAAAGTTATAGTTTGATCCGAAACAAAACAAAACAAAACAAAACTTAATGCGGATGAACAAAATGAAAACAAATAAATTAAGCAAAGTTATTACACTTCTCTCAGCGAGTCTTTTTACTGCGGGTGCAAATGCAACAACCAATTATCTTTCTGAAGGACACTTAAGTCTTGAAGTTGTCAGTTTTACCGATAAATATGGTGCCACTTTTGATCTTGATAGTCAGCCTGCATCCATTGTGAGCTGGGTATATGATAACTTTGATGACGAAGACTATTCGGTCTCTATGATAGGCGATGCCTATGCTGAAGGCGTAACAACTGCGGTTTCAGATTTGGGTTTTATTGAGCTTGATACTCAGGTAAGTGGATATGCAGGGTCTGCATATGCTTCTGCTGGCTCTGATGCAACCGCAGAAGCTCAATTTTCATTTGAAAATACCTCCTCAGATGACTATCGGATAAATATGGCGTTAAGCTATTCCGCTTCTGGTGAAGTGGATACAGATACCCCCGCTGATCAGCAAAACGGCGAAGCAGGAACCGTTATTGAGCTGTACGGTGACAATGCATTTAGCCAAGATATTTCGGCTTCAATGGTGGCCTCATTGATAGGTGGTCCTTTTTCCGGTTCCAGCAGTATGGATTTTAGCTTTTTAATCGAAGCAGGAGAGACTGAAAACATTTTTGCCAGCATCTATAGCTACGGAAACAGCGAATCTGTTTCTGCTGTTCCCCTCCCTCCTTCAGTTTTCTTAATGGCTCCAGCTGTTATGGGGTTGCTTCTCCGCAGTAAAAAAGTTTCTTCATAACGTTTAAATTTTAAGTGTAAAGGAAAAAAAATGAAATATAGAACAAAAATTGCCGTATGTGCAATGACCGCCACTGTCTCACTTTCTGCTGTAGCAGATAGTGCCATGCCAACTGAATCAGCCCTTAAATGGTATGAGCAGGGTGAACAGGCAACAGAAAAGGCAATGATGGATGCCAGAAAGGCAGCCAGCAACAGCCGGAAGCGCGCCAAAAACATCATCCTGTTCGTTGGGGATGGCATGGGAGTATCAACAGTAACTGCGGCCCGTATTTATGCGGGTCAGCTAGAAGGCAATACAGGCGAAGAAAATAGACTGTTTTTTGAAACATTCCCATACCAGGCAATGTCAAAAACCTACAACACCAATCAGCAGACACCTGATTCAGCAGGTACTATGACTGCAATGATGACGGGAATGAAAAGTAAAGCCGGCGTAATCAGTGTAGGGCAGGCAATGGCGCGTGGCAATTGCTCAAATATTGCAGGCAATACATTAACGACAGCACTAGAGCATGCTGAAAAAATCGGTATGTCGACAGGCATTGTAAGCACAGCGAGACTGACGCATGCAACACCTGCCGCCACCTATGCACATGTGCCAGAGCGCAACTATGAAGATGACCGTGATGCTTCAAAATTTGCTGATGTTTCAGGCTGTAAAGATATAGCATCACAGCTAATTGACCTTAAAGACCGTTATGGAGATGGGCTGGAAGTTGCTTTAGGCGGCGGACGTAAAAACTTTATAAAACGTGTTGCGGGTGCTGATCCTGAAAATGGCGGTAAAGGCGAGCGTGAAGATGGCCGTGATTTAACGGCGGAATGGCTATCTGGCTACCCAAATTCATCATATGTCTGGAATCAGGCAGGGTTTGATGCAGTTGATACCGCTTCAACCGATCATCTATTGGGCCTGTTCAATATGAGTCATATGGAGTATGAGGAAGATAGAGCAAGTGATGCAGGCGGCGAACCTTCTTTGTCTGAAATGACTGGGAAAGCAATTGAAATTCTTGAGAAGAACCCGAAAGGCTTTTTTATGATGGTTGAATCGGGCCGTATAGATCATGCACACCATGCTGGAAATGCTCAAAGAGCACTGCTTGATACGGTTGAATATGCCAATGCTGTAAAAAAAGCTTATGAAATGACGGATCCTAAGGATACCTTAATAATTGTTACTGCTGATCATAGTCATGTATTCACCATTGCAGGCTACCCGACACGGGGCAATCCAATTTTAGGTAAAGTTGTACATAATGATGCTTCTGGTAACCCTGAGTTATCACCTAAATTGGCAAAAGATGGACTTCCATTTACAACGCTGGGATATACCAATGGATTAGGCTTTGCTGATTTAGCAGTCGGTGGCGATACCCGTTATGGTGAGCCGAGTGCTGCAGGATCAAGAACTGATCTGACCAATATTGATACAGAAGGCCAGGGCTTTCATCAGGAAGCAATGGTTCCTCTAGGTTCAGAAACTCATGCTGCCGAAGATGTTGCCATCTACGCAAGCGGCCCAGGAGCAAGTTTATTCCAGGGAACTGTAGAACAAAATGTTATTTTCCACGTAATAAATAAAGCGGGTCGTTTGAGTAAACGCTCTAAACTGACTCCCGTTAAATAACAGCCAGCATAAAACGGGTTAATAAAACCCACAAAAGATATAGGGGGGAGGGGTTAATTTACTTAATTAACGTCTCTCCCTTTTTTATTTAGATGAAAAGGTTCGATATATATGAAATTTACCAAATTGAAATATTTTACTTTATTGCCTCTGCTGCTGGGAATGGCCTCTATTTCTAATGCCGAAACTAAAGATGTTTCATGTGTCTATGAAACCGTCGAAAAAGTTTCAGATAAAACTGGGCATCATCATGACGATGAGCTGCAACCTACTAAATGGTATTTTTGGCGTACAGATAAAGCGGTTGAAGTGTCAAATGCAGAGCAGAGTTTTGGTGAAAAATGGACATTAAGCAGCAAGGATACCGTTTATTATCAGGCGCTATATCATGATAAACATTTCTTGCTGGATTTTCAGCCGGCAGATCTAAAAATATTAGGTAAAAAAACAAACTGGGAGGTGAGGTCAAAATTATTTCCGCAACAGATTTTGAATAAATTGGAGAAGAAGCAGCGTGGAAAATTTAAAAATTACACGATGGTTCATTATCAGGGCAAAGTGGCGGGTATCGAGTATCAGGTAGATTGGCTGCCAGAGCTGAACCTTCCCGCTCGAGTAGAAAAAGTGTCCTTAGGCAAAAAAGTAGTGACTGAGCTGAAAGAAGTTTATCCGCTGGCTCAAACGCCTTACAGGCAGATAGCCCATGAAAAATATGATGATATGGATTATGCCGATATTGGAGATAATGAGAGTCACCCAGTAGTGGCGCAGTTGCAGAAAGATACGGGCATTGGCTATTTTCATCAGCATTAACCTAAAAAAATCAGTTGACCGCTAAACACAGCTGTAACTTGTTAGCAAGGTTTTCGGTTCTCACCAGATGAGGGAGACTATTTCGCTTCACGGGTTTGTGAAAAATTCGTGCACAGCTGATTTATTTAGGATTAAAAGTTAATTCATTGGAGAAAATTATGAGTTTTTTAAAACATATTACGTTTATTTCAGTAGCTGTTATCGCTATTTTTTCATCTTATACCGCGTCGGCTAAAAAAGCAGGGGAACACGCTCGGTTTGGCCATATTAATACCTCGGTACAGCTTGGCCCCAGACCCTTTTTTCTGGTCAACGATATGGAAAAGAGCAAGCTAAAAGAAGAGCTTCAGAGCTGCGGAAAAAGACGTTTTGTCAAAACGGATTTTTCAATCGGGCATAGAGGTGCCGCGTTGCAGTTTCCTGAGCATACCAAAGAATCCTACGAAGCGGCTGTCCGCATGGGGGCTGGTATTGTGGAATGTGATGTGACGTTTACCAAAGATAAGGAACTGGTCTGCCGTCATTCGCAATGCGATCTGCATGCAACAACGAATATACTGGAAATTCCTGAATTGGCGGCAAAATGCTCAACACCGCCCGACTATAATAGCGAAACTCCTTTTGCCAATGTGCAATGCTGTACCAGTGATATTACCGTAGCAGAATTTAAAACGCTGAAAGGCAAGATGGATGCATCTAATCCTCAGGCTAAAACGCTAGCTGACTATCTTCATGCAACGCCCGATTTTCGGACTGACCTCTATTCGGCCACTGGCACTGTGATGACGCATAAGGAAAGTATTGAGCTCTTTAAAAAGCTGAGGGTAAAAATGACACCCGAATTAAAATCAGCCAGCGTAGAAATGCCTTTCAATGGGTTTTCGCAGCAGGAATATGCGCAAAAAATGCTTGATGAATATAAGCAGGCAGGAGTCAAGGCAAAAAATGTTTATCCGCAATCATTTAACATAGACGATATTAAATACTGGATTGCAAATGAGCCAAAGTTTGGCAACCAAGCAGTGTATTTGGATGGCCGTTATGATGATGCAAGTTTTGACCATACAGACCCTGCAACCTGGTCGCCAAGCATGGATGAACTGGCTGATGCAGGCGTTAAAATTATAGCACCGCCCATGTGGATGCTGGTTGAAATTAATGATGGAAAAATTGTGCCTTCCGTTTATGCCATGCATGCAAAAGCGGCTGGGCTGGATATTATTACCTGGACATTGGAAAGATCGGGACTGTTGAAAAATGGCGGAGGCTGGTATTACCAGACAACCGGGGATATTATCGATAATGATGGTGATGTCATGGAGCTGCTTGATGTATTGGCTAAAGATGTCGGTGTTATCGGGGTCTTTTCGGACTGGGCGGCTACTGTGACCTATTATGCTAACTGCATGAATATTAGATAGAGAAATTATTTGGAATATAAGCCAATGTCGTTAAGTTAAGCATAAAACATTCGGAAGATGGACTTTAGTCCCAACAAATACGGGGCTAAAGCCCCATCTCCAAGCTTGGTTAGCTATAAACCTCTTGATTTAATGACATTGGAAAATTAGCTGTTTTTTCAAACATTCTAAGGTCGTAGGAAACACAAATCACGCTGTCTCCTGTGGACCTTTTTACCTTCGCTTTTAATTGCGCCCGAAGCAGAATAGAGCCGTTATAAAAATATGGCATTTAACAGGGTTTTTGGGCAAATGACCTGTTTTTTTACATTTAAGCGATAAAGCCGGTTTTACGTTTTCTCCTCTTTAGCCCTTTCTTTACTAGCCTTTCCCTTTTTTGGTATGTGTTTTGCTGTATGTCAGTGATTGATGTCATGCATTGCACACTAAAAAAGGTAAGGAATGAAAAAAATAACTTTGGCAGTATCCGTATTAATAACCCCTTTGCTTTCTAATGCTGTATTTGCTGATGATGACAACAGATCAGCATTAGAGTCGGTTTTAACATTAGACACTATGTCTGTTACTGCAAAAGTAGCTGAGGCAAAGCTAGGTGGCATTGATATCAAAACACTGCCCGTAGCCTCTACAGTTGTTAATCAGGAAGAAATTAATCGGTTAAAGTTTGTTGATCCTGATGAGCTATTAGATAGGATTCCAGGTGAAACATTAGTAAGAAATTTACGGATTCCAAATGGAGCAAAATCTTATACGATTCCAATGGTTGATGGTGCGGCCTTAACAAGCCCGCTGAGAGGATCAACACAAGCATTTGGCAATACCGTAAATGCTCAAGATATTGAGCGGATAGAAATTATAAAGGGGCCTGTTTCTGCGCTTTACCCCAACAATTCGTTTGGAGGCGTTATCAATGTAGTCACCAAAGGTTCAATATCAATGCCCGAACAAAATACACGTTTTTGGGCGGAAGCCGGGAACAATGACCGCTATCGAGGAGGAATAAGCTCAAAAGGAGAGCTTAAAGGTGTGGGGTATTTATTTGATTTAAACACTTGGAATATAGGGGCCTATCGTGATCAAGTAGAAATTAAAGATAACCTTGAAAATTTGTCTATTCATGAAGCGGGAGAAGAAAGGCATTCTGCTAGTGGAAAACTTATTTTTCACCCAGACGAAGTGTCGTCACTTATTTTGCACGGTACTTATTTAAAGCAGCATCTCACCGTGCCTGGAGATATATTTGAGAAAGATTTTGAAATTGATGATAAGGGAATAGGTAGAACGGGAACCTTTTCTGATAAAGAAACTTTTACAGGGTCAGGAGTATATAAACGGGATATTTCTAACTTCGGACATTTAGATGCTAATTTTACCATTCGTTTTCTTGATTCTTCAGGTATTTCGCGTTTTAGCGGATCTCATGATGATGAAACTACTGATATTAATGGAAAAATAAGCTACAAACATGATTTGGATTTTTGGAATTCGAATATTATTATCGGCACAGATATTTACCACGGAATAAATGATGACTTAAACCCTAGGAGAAAAAGTACCAGAAGGAGACGGACTTCTATATTTGGAGCATCGACAGATTATGCAACAACTGATATCTACGCTGGGTTTGCACAGGTTCAATTTTCACCGATTGAAAGCTTGCAAATTACAGCTGGGGTGAGGCATGAAAGTATTGACTTGGAATATAGAAACACCTCTCTTGAGCAATCTTTTAAATCTGACGGCAGTGTAAGCAAAGAAGCTGGGGTTGTTGATACTGGAAGCAAATCCTACTCGGCTACCTTGCCCAAAGTAGGTATTACTTATAATTTTTTGGATGAACATACGCTCTGGTTTAGCTATGGCGAAGGTTTTTTGGTTCCAACAACAAGTCAGCTATATACCGGCCGTGGAGCTAACCGTAACTTAAACCCAGAAGAAGCGGAGCACTTTGAAGTCGGACTTAGAGGTTCTTTAGAGCTATTCGGAGGAAACTTTACTTATGACACCTCATACTATCATCAGGATATTAATAACTATATTGTTTCAAGAGACCTAAATGGACAGGCTCGAAACGATAATGCGAGCAAAGTAACGGTTCAAGGAATAGAAACTATGTTGGGCTATCAACCTGCAGATTTTATAAGGTTTGAAATAACGCATACTTTTGCATCTAATATTTATAAAGACTACATAGATAGTAAAGGGCGAGATTTGAGTGGAGAGGAGATGTCACGCTCACCCGAACACCATATCAATGGAAGAGTTTCGATTATGCCAATGGAAGGTTTGGCTATCGAGCTGGAAGTTGATTCAATGACATCCTATTCAACTAGGGATCAAACATCCGCTGAATTGGATCGAAGAGGAAGGATTAACAATGATTTTGACCCAAAAGGACGTTTTACCAGGGATGAACGTATTAACTTGCGAGTTACTTATGATAAAGGGCCTTACGAACTGTGGTTTCATGCTTTAAATCTTGGCGACGTTAAGATAGACCGGGCGAGTTATAACACCACTGAAAAGGATAGAGCATTTAGAACAGTGGATGGAATACAAATATATGGGGGTATTGCTTACAATTTCTAAGCAATTGCCAATTAAATGAACTGAACAGGGTTGCCTAACCAGCAGCCCTTTTCCAGTTGTAAAGAAAGCAAATTAATAAAGGTTATAGTATGTCAGAAACAGCCGGACAAAATCCTACCATTGCAAAACGCGCAGCCAGCCGTAAGTTTTATCAATTAATCATCCGCTGGCATTTTTTCTGTGGCCTGCTTTTTATTCCCCTGATTATCGTGATTAGCATTAGCGGCTGTATTTATCTGTTTGAAGATGAATATGAAGACTTTATGTATCAGGATTTACTCTTCGTTACTCCAGGGAAAACTATTTTGCCTGCCTCGGCATTACTGGAAAAAGCAAGATTGGCCGTCCCTGACTTAAGAGCAGCAAGCTTTAAAAGCTACCCAGAAGCGGAGCGCAGTACTGAAGTTATTTTTAGGGAAAAGCATCAGCATAAGCCCGTTAAGACTAGTATGGAATGGGCGGGTGACGGGCCTGAAAAAGTTCGGATGGTAATGAACAGAGAAAGAACCAGCGTGTTTATTAACCCATACACAGGCGATATTCTAGGTACCATGAAAAGCAGTGATAGATTAATGGCCTTTATGAAAGATCTGCATGGTAACTTGCTGACAGGGAAAATAGGTACTAAATTTGTTGAATTAACCTCCTGCTGGGTGATGATGCTAATGACTACAGGACTGATAATGTGGTGGCCCAGAGGAAAAACGGGAGTAATGGGCACTTTAATCCCTCGTCTAAAGACCAATAAACGTCTGTTTTGGCGAGATTTACATGCTGTTCCCGCCTTTTATTTTTCCTTTTTTATTATTTTTCTGGTAATCAGCGGTTTACCCTGGACGGATGTATGGGGTGATGCTTTTCATACTATTCAGCGTAATTTAAAAATGTCTGCACCGGCTGGGTTCCATTCAAGGGAGTTGCATTCAAAATATTTTATGGGTGCTGAAAAAATCTCAATTGACCAGGTGATTGCTGAGGCTAAAAGCAGAGGCTATCAAGGTGAATTGAATGTAAAAATCCCAAGGGATATACGTGATACCTATGCTATTCAAAGAAACTCTGATGATCCTGCTGAGAGGCCGTCAATGCATTTTGACCAATATACGGGCAAAGTTTTGGCAAGCAGCGACTGGGATAAAGTACCTTTGCTGGCAAAATCAGTTAGCTATGGAATTAAGCTGCATCGTGGCGAATATTTCGGCGTCTGGAACCTGGTGCTGGTATTGATTACAACGCTGGTGCTTATCTTTATGGCCATTTCAGGGGTGGTTCTATGGCTGCAAAGACGGCCAAAAGGCAAGCTTGGTGCACCCAAATATCCTAAGGAATATAAGCAGCCCCGCTGGGTTATTGGTACTGCCATAGGTTTTTCATTGTTTATGCCATTACTCGGAGCATCATTAATTGTATTTATTATGGGCGATTGGGTTTATAGCAGATATACTGCTTTTAAGGTATAGTCGCAAGAGTTAAAGCTCTAGAGCTGTGTACCCAGGATGTTTAAGCCAGGTGAGCAAAGCTTTTGCTCATCAGCTATATTTTGAGCGCAATTGTTAACCCTTGTTTAGGTTTCCTGCGTTTATAGCTTTACCGGTGTTTATCTAATATAACTTATCCACACTTTTAATTATGAATATCAGAATTTTTATTTATAGACTGATCATGCTGCTCGGCACGCTTTCCATTATTGGCTGCCAGTCAGCAGATAAAAAGTTTTTTCCTTATCAATTTGATGCGGAAAAATATCAGCAGCTATCTAACACTAAAAAAGTTATTTTAGTGCCTACACAGCTTTTTAATCCGAAAAACACTTATGATAATGAAACATATAGCTCTTTGGATTTAGCCATAAAGACATATCTGCAGAAACAGGGTTTTGATGTTTTTACTTCGAATCAGGCTGAAGAATTATGGAATAGAAATAAACAGCAGATAGGCGGTTTTTTTGACTCGGAAACGGGGGAAGCTGTTCGCTCCCGTATAAAAGAAGCTATCCAAAAGACAATTGCCGATTTAAAAGAAATATCTGGCTTTTCAGTAGCAGTTGTTCCAAATGTCCAGTATCGTCCGATTAGGCTAAGTAAAAAATCACTAAATAAAGCAGTATGGAATGGTGTAAGCAGAACTGTTGATTCTAGCTATGGACGACGAAACAATAGATGGATGACGCATATAGCCATGTCTCTTGATATATCAGTTATTGCAGATGATTCCTCTGAACCTGTTTTTAGAGGCGTGGGAGGCATAGATTTTAAAACTAAAAATACTGTAACAGGAAGTGTCTATTCCAGAAATGCAAAGCATTTTGATGAAACGCCAAAAGAACATATTGCAGAAGCTATTGAGATTGCTTTTTATCCCTTTATCGACTCACCCAAAGTTGAAAAGACTATGCCCGATAGCTACTATAAAATGGTATATCGTAAAATAGGTTTTTTTATGGAATACCCTGAAAGTGCCAAAGAACAGCAATTGAAAGGCCGAGTTATCGTACAGTTTAAAATTTTGCCTTCTGGAGATGCTGAAGGCATTAAAGTAGTGGAACCGTCTCAATATGAAATTTTCAATACCCAAAGCGTTAGAAGCATTAAAGCAGCCTCGCCATTTCCTAACCCTCCAAAAGGTTACTTTAAAGATATTGTGACTGTAGAAATTCCACTCAATTTTAAGCCTGATCCCTAAGCCAGAAAATTCTTCGCCAAACTGCCGAAAGTAATTTAATCCCCGGTTAAGGACGGTTTTTTTTATTGAATGCGTTTAATAGGCGATAGGTATTTTAATTCGAAAATAATTAAGGGTAATATTATGAAAAAACAATTAACCGTATGTGCTATCGCACTTTTATCAGCCACTGTTTTCAGCTCTGCCACTACAGCTGCGCCTCAGCAAAAAGGACAAGGCAGACATTTAAGTAAATTTATCAATAAATTTGATATTAATGGTGATAATCAAGTTACTAAAGAAGAATTTGATGTTTCAATGGCTCAGCGCTTTGAAAAAATGGATGCCGATAATAATGGCGTTGTATCAAAGGAAGAGTTTGAGAGCAATGCCAAGAAAAGGAATAAAGCTAAAAGCTATAAAGCAAAAATGGATGCTGATAATGATGGCTTGGTGAGTAAGCAGGAATATTTGGATGCAAAACTGAAAAAAGCTGAAAAGAAGTTTGCCAGATTGGACAAAGACAATAATGGATTTTTATCTGAGGAAGAATTGCGCAAGGGGAAAAAATCACGGTTTAAAAAGTCCAGCCATTATTTCCCTAAAATTGATACCAATGGTGATGGCGTGATCACTATCAAGGAAAGCAAGGCTTCTTCGGAAAGAATGTTTAAAAAACTGGACAGCAATGGAGATCAGGTGATTACTCAGGATGAAATTCAGGCAATGAGTCAGATGCGCAGAAAGGACTAAACATATTTTGCCTTTTGTAGGGCGGATAAGCGTTAGCGTAATCCGCCTTTATTAACGATAGCCAGCTTACGCTAAGGCTTTGGTTAATAGTAAACCAAGAGAACAGGGACAAATGAATAAACGGCAGAATCAAAAAGACGATAAGGAACTGCTAAAACTAATTGCTCAAGCCGACAAAATAGCTTTTTCACAATTAATGGAAAGACACCTCGGCGCAATCATTCTCTTTGCTATGCGCTATTTTCCACAGAGAAGCGATGCAGAAGATATTGCTCAGGAAACCTTTATTCGCTTATGGTGCAAGGCGCCTGTCTGGCAAGATAAAGGTGCATCAGTCAAAGCATGGCTTTATAGGGTTGCCTACAACCAAAGCATAGATCAGCTGCGAAAACAGAGAGTTGAATATAATCCGGATTGTGATGAAAATATTGTTGATGAAAGTGCTTTTATTGAAAAATTGATGGATACGGAGGATCGTCTGGCAGTACAGAAAATAGCGTTAGCCGCTTTGCCCGAAAGGCAAAAAACGGCAATTGCACTTTGTGCAATTAAGGGCTTTAGCAATGGTGAGGCCGCGGCTATTATGGGGATAAGTTTAGATGCTCTGGAATCATTATTAGCGAGAGGCCGGCGAAAATTAAAAAAAATGTATAGTCAAATAGAACAGCAGCAGAATGATTTTGAAACAGGTGTTATCAATGATATCTCTTGATAGGGCAAAAGCAATTATTTTATGTTATGGCGGCTATCCGCAGGCATGGCCCGAACGGGAACGCCAGGCTGTATTGCAATTATTGCCAGACTCTAAAAGTTTATCCGATTTGCAAAAAGAAGCACTGGCTTTAGATAAATACATGCAATTTTCTGATCAGCTTGGAGAAGAAGCCACGGACTGGCAGCTGGACCAGCTATGTTCAGAAAAAATTATAGCCAGTTTGCCCCAGCAAAGGCAAAAGTTAAGCCCACTTTCTATGCACTTTATAAATGATGGGTACAGACAAATTCTAACGATCCCAGTATCAATCGCACTTGTTGCAAGTGCTGTTCTGGTGGTGATCGGATTATCAGGCACTATACGGCCAAATTCTATTAAAAATGAAATAGATCAGCTTTCTCTATCAGAATATATGGCGTTATACGTGGATGACTTTACTTTTTCAGAGCGGGAAGTCATTGATGATCAAATGTTAGATATGCTGGTGTTTTTAGAACCTCAGGTTTTGGATGATGACTACTAGAGGTTTGGCTGCGTTGGTTTGATAAGCAAAACAATGCCTCCATTGATGTGTATTCCCGATAAGAGACTTCGGGGATAACTGTTTTATTAAACATCCCCTCCCTTTTTTACCAGGTAATACGACCATGAATTTATTGCGGATTATTAACCGTAGAAGCATTTTTTTGATTTTATACTTTGCGTCCGTTGGACTCGCACAGGGTATGAATCAACCCTCTATTTTATGGATGGCTAATGCACCGTCAGAACCAGCTAAAGCCAGGTTGTTGCAGTCAATCGCTAGAAAACACCAAATAAACCTAAAACCGATGTTTATTATGGGGCAGGATAAAGAGAGCATTGCCAAGGAAATGCAAAAACACGATATGGTGATGTTTGACTATGTGTATATGGGGCAATTTGTACAAATGGTAAATCAATACCGTGGCGCGATTATGCAGCATAAAGGCAAAGTATTTCCTGGCTTGTGGTACAAACAGCGTCCACTGACTAAAGGTTTATCACCAAAACAGGCACAAACGGTTTTTGATTATTACGATAATGGCGGACAAGAAAATTTTAATCGTCTGTTTGACTATTTAAACCAGGCTATTTTTAAAGTCTCTGATAAAGCCGCTCTGCCACCCATTATTTTCCCTGAAAATGGAATTTATCACCCTGATTATCCACAAATGGTTTTTGCTACTTTGGAAGACTATTTAGCCTGGAAAAAGCCAGCCAAGGATATTCCTGTAATTGGCGTCGGGTTTCATCAGTTACGCATTGCCGATGATATGACTGAGCATTTAGATGACTTAATTCGCCGTATTGAAAAAGCAGGGGCATTACCTATTGCCTTTTATGATCCTAATGATGCTGAAAAAAATAATGCACTTTTATACCATTCCGGTCATCAAGGGCATAATCACAGCCATACAGATCAGGTTGAAGAAAAAGAGCTATTTATTGATGTAATGATTAATTTTGCAGGGATGTACACCTCAGTTGCAACTCAGAAAACATGGATGACTAAACTGGGCATTCCCGTTATGCAAGCTATGCTATATCGTTCGGGTGATTATGATGATTATTTAAAGGACGACCAAGGCATGTCCTTTGTATTCTCGCCTACCTTTATTGCCTTGCCAGAAATAGCGGGGCGCATTACCCCTAATATTGTGGCAGTAAAACGTAAAGTAGATGAAAAATATGTCGCGGTACCTGAGCAAATGGATTTAATGCTGGGACGCGCATTAAATTATGCAAAACTTAGAAAAATGGATAATAAGGATAAAAAAGTTACCTTTGTTACCTGGAATTCGCCAGATGGCGAAGAGAATTTCAGTGCCTCTTTTTTAAATATTCCCGAGAGTTTGGCTGATATTTTTATCGAAATGAAAAAAGCGGGCTACACCGTGCCGTACACAGACCCAGACACCTTGATTAAACAGATTAAAAAACTTATTAAACCGTATTACCGAGTAGATAATGACCAGGCATTACGCGACTTATTAAAAGAAGATTTAGCTGAAAAAATTCCTGTTGCTGATTACAAACAATGGTTAACGACCTTTCCACAATCACAACAAGACTGGATACAAGAGACTTGGGGGGACCCTGAGGATAATTATTTAACCATTAAGGATGATGGGCAATGGTATTTTATTATCCCTAGATTAAAATTAGGCAATATCATTGTTATGCCTCAGCCCAATAGAGGTTCGCGAAGAGATAGGGAAAAAGATATTTCTCACGATAAAAAAGTACCGCTGCATCATGCCTACCGCGCAGTTTATCATTATATTGTAGACGGTTTTAAAGCGGATGCTATCGTTCATGTCGGTACTCACGGTACGCAAGAATGGCTGGCAGGTAAAGAACGTGGCTTATGGGCTTATGATGATTCCTACTCGACTATTGGTAGTGTGCCCGTTGTTTATCCATATAGTGTAGCCAATACGGGAGAGGCATTAATCGCTAAACGCCGAGGACAAGCCGTGGTTATTTCTCATAATACACCGCCGTTTGCACCTGCTGGCTTGTATGGTGATTTGGTAGAAATCCATGAAAAAATGCATCAGATTGGTGAGCTGGACGAGGGGCGGGTTAAAGAAGAAACCAAGAAGTCGATGGTTGCTCAAGTGGTTGCTTTAGATTTTCATAAGGATATGAGTCTGACAGAAGAACAAATCTGGCAGGATTTCGACAGTTTTAATAAAAAATTGCATGATTATTTGCTGGAATTAGCAGCCACTGCGCAACCAATGGGCTTGCATCATTTTGGCAGTATTGCAGAAACAGATCATCTGCTGTTAACTGTTTTTCAAATGTTGGATAAGGATTATATTCAAGCTGCTGACGGGGTAGAGCCATCTCATGTTTTAGCCCAAGAGTATCAGCAAATTTATAAAACTAAGTCGTTTAATCACTTAAAAGACTTTCTGGTTAATAAAAAACCGCTAGATTCTTTTTCTGCCAAAGTGCAAGTTTATTTAAAACAGGCACAGGTTCATTATGATAATTTTTTGGCTGAAAAAGAAATTGAGCATTTATTGGACGGCTTAGCCGCTAAACATATTCCAACGGGTACTGGTAATGACCCTATTCGTAATCCTGAAGCTGTTCCGACAGGAAAAAATATTTATGGCTTTGATCCCACAAAAATACCGACGAAAGCGGCTTGGGAAGCGGGAAAAGTTTTAGCAACCGATTTGATTGAAAGCTACAAAGCCAAACATGGCATGTACCCCGATAAACTGGCTTTTTCCATGTGGTCTACTGAAACTTTAAAGCACTTTGGGGTACTGGAAGCTGAGGTTTTATACACCATTGGTGTTCGCCCTGTCTGGAATGAACGTGACCAAGTAAAAGACGTGGAAATCATACCGATGGATGAATTAAAAAGGCCACGGATTGATGTGGTGTTATCTGCTACAGGACTATATCGTGATAATTTACCAGGGGTAATGGACAGGCTGTCTCAAGCTATTGTTAAAGTAGCAAAATTAAAAGAACCACAAAATTTTGTCAATGAACATACGGAACAGTTGAAACAGGGAATGATAGCAAAAGGCTTGTCGGAAGAAGATGCCGATAAATATTCCAGAGTTCGTTTTTTTGCTAATGAAAGTGGTGTCTATGGCACTAATTTACCCGATGCCACACTGGCAAGTGATACTTGGGATAATGATGAGTCCATGGTTAAAACCTATTTATCAAGAATGGGGCATTTATTTGGAACAGAAGAAGGCACTCGCAATGTAAAACTGAAAAACTTTGACCTGTTTGCAGAAAACCTAAAAGGCACTAAAGCGGCGGTTTTATCCAGAAGCTCAAACTTGCATGGTATTTTATCCATAGATCATCCTTTTGAATATTTAGGCGGTATTGGGCAAGCCGTAAGGTATTTAGATGGTAAAACGCCTGAGCTGTATATCGCTAATTTACGTGATACCAAAAACTTTAAGAATGAAACTGCTGCAGAATTTATCGCCAAGGAATTACGCACCCGTTATTACCACCCTAATTGGGTAAAAGAAATGATGGATGAGGGCTATTCTGGCGCGTTGGAAATTTTAGACGTAGTAAATAATTTTTGGGGCTGGAATGTGATGTCACCTGAAGCAGTTAGAGCGGATCAGTGGCAGGAAATGTTTGAAATTTATGTAGAGGATAAATTAGAACTGGGGGTGGATGAATGGTTTAAAGAAGTACAGCCCGCCGCTATTGCCCAAATTTCTGAGCGTATGTTGGAAGCGGTTCGTAAGGATTATTGGGATGCTTCGGATGAAACGGTTAAAGCATTAGTTGAAAAATATATGGAAATTATTAAAGAACAGGATGTGTATACGCCGAATGAAAAGTTTAAAAAATTCCTGGAAACTAAAGCAGTGGGGTTTGGCATTGATGTTTCAGCTTTACAGCAGTTAAATGAGCGCCAGGCAAATCCCACCCAACAGCAAGCAGAGGCAACGGCTAATGCGGAAACTGTCCAAGTAGAAGGGGTAAAGCTTGAAAAGCAGCCTGACCAGCAAATGAATGAGGAGGATGATATGACTATTTATTGGATTTGTTTAGCATTATTGTTAATGTTTATTGTTGGCTTTGCTTTTGAGCTTACTCGGCAAAAAAACAACGATAAGGAAGTGAGGCTTTAGGGACGGTGAAAACATTCTGCTTTTGACCTCCCCCTTTGAAAAAGGTCACAATCGGCTCCTGCCTAATGTGACACTGCTACATCCATGTACAACGGGGGGTTGAAGGGGATTTTATAAAACAATAATGCATGGCTATTAAATCCTTATTGTTAAAATTAAATCTCCCCAGCCCCTTTTTGTAAAGAGGGGAGAGAAAAGCTAATATTTTCACAGTCTTTTAGGCTTCGTTCTAACACTGAGGGTAACCTGCATTTGAGGATGGTTCCCACGTTCTCGTGGTAGCTCATTCCGTGACGCAGAAGCATCACAAACTGCATTCCCACGCAGAGCATGGGAATGATGATCTTTATTACAAATTTATATAATCATGGAAAATTTAGCCTACCAAGTTTCACAAGTCCTATTGCAACCTGTATTAATAGGCATCTATCTTTCTTTTATTTATGGCATTGTGGAGACGGGCAGAATGGGTGCCTTATTATGGTTAAGGCATCAAAATACTCTACAAAAAAAGATCCAGCCTGGCTACCCAATACTAAACTACTTTCTTACTCAGAAGTCAGTCAGTCTAAATGAAGTAGAAGTTTACGCACTGAAAAAACTGGAAACGGTAAGAATCGTCACCCGCCTTACGCCCATGTTAGGCTTGATTGCAACATTGATTCCCATGGGCCCGGCTTTAGTTGCTTTAGAAGAAAATAACACTTATGCCATGGGTGAGCATTTGGGGGTTGCGTTTACAGCTGTAACGATTAGTTTAGCCGCAGCCTCTTTAACATTTTTCGTTGCTACTGTTAAAAAGCGCTGGTTTGCTGAAGAGCTGGTCGAAATAGAAAAACAATTGGGAGCAAACTGATGGGCTTAAAAATTTTAGATGAAGATGAAGAATTAAACCCTATGTTATCGGTGATTAATTTAATTGATGTGTTTTTAATGTTAATTGCAACATTGCTTATTATCATTGTTAAAAACCCGCTTAACCCGTTTAATGAAGAGACCGTCACCATTATAAAAAACCCAGGTGAAGCCAATATGGAAATGGTGATTAAAAAAGGCGAAAAAATAGAACGATATAAAGCATCAGATGCCATAGGGAAAGGTGAAGGCAGTAAAGCAGGTGTTGCCTATCGAATGAAAGACGGTTCTTTTGTTTACGTACCTGAGGAATAGGCCGCCTCACAATGGCGTTAAATTAATTTTACCTGGGTACTTAAAATATTCGGAGCAGGGACTTTAGTCCCTACAAATACGGGGCTAAAGCCCCGTCTCTAAGCTTAATAAGTCCTAACTTGATGACATGGGCTAATAAAACACTTGAGTTGCCAGTGTTGTTTCTTGACCGTTGCTTTCTGTCCAGACTGCAAAAAAACCTTTTTTGGTTTTAACGATACGAGGATGGCTTGCCCTCATATTAGTGGTGGATATTTGCTCTGAAGCTGACCAGTTTTTACCTCGGTTTTTAGATTCTGCTTTAAAAACCACCAAGCCATTTTCGGTCATCATATCCCAAATGGCGATTACCCAACCGTTATCATGGGCGGCAATATCGGCATGAATAGCTGACTCAGTACCCAGAGGCAGGGGTGTAGACCAGTTTTTACCTCCATCATCTGAATATAAGTAATGCACACCTAGATGGTCTGGGTGCCCGGTTCCAACAACGGAGTGCATCCGCTTATTGCCTGCTGCATTCTGGAAGTCCACACTGCCGCCTATATGAGGGCAGCCGTCAAATTGCCAGTTAAATGCCCCTACATGGCTTAGATAGTGCCATTGCTGCTGATTATTAATAACCCCTATTGACATATCGGAGGGCTGTTTGTCTCGGTATAGCACGTAGGCCTTGCCATCAGCATCAGTTTTGACTGTATTCCAGCAGCAAGAACAGCTCACACTATCTAATGTTTTATTGCTCTGCCAGCTTAGCCCGCCATCGGTAGATATTGAATATCGCAGTCCCTGGGTTGCCTTAATGCCTGGATTTTTAACGCGACTATCCAGCCAGACAGCATGCATGGCATGATTATCGGCAGCCATATCAATAAAGCCATGAGGCCCTTTTTTCCAGTCAGGCGGCGCCGCTGAATATTGCCAATGCAAGCCGCCGTCAGTAGAACGGGCTGCTTGCATTGCTCCAGCCTTAAAACGGCTTTTTGGATCATATTTTGTCCAGGTGATAACTATATTATCCCCTTGAGCTGCAATTTGTGCATCATTGCCACGCGTCATTTTTACCGCAATATTATCTTCATTTAAAACTTTAACTGCAGATGACCAGCTTTTACCGCCATCATTGCTATTTTGATACCAAAGCGTTTTTTTTCCTTGTAATAGCTTTCCAGTCAGGAGATGAAGACGATTATTGCTGTTAACAATATCTACACTGATAACGCCATCATTTGATTTTTTATGGCCGTGTTTTTTATGTTTAGAGGTAGGTGCTTTTGCATGCTGAGCGGCAGAAACTTCAGTTTTGGGATTAATTGAACAGGCAGTAAAATTAATCAATAAAAGTGGGATAAAAAATAATTGTTTTTTCATCACAAAAACCATTTTATTATTGTCATTAAATAGAAAAGCCCCCTTGCCAAACAAGGAGGCTTTTTAGGTAGGTTGAAACTAAAAACTTAGATATCTAATCCAATAGTTGCAAAAAATGTTCGCTGAGGGTACGGGTGAAATTCGTAATATTCCTCATCAAGAAGATTGTCAATACCCACAGAAAATTTAGCCGTCATATCATTGCCAACATCCATTTTATAATCAGATTTGATATTAACCAGTACATGCTCGCCCACACCTCCATAGGCTTTGGGGTTCGTGTCAGAATTATCCGCCTTATTGAACTCGTTGCTCCTGTACTGTAAGGAAACAATGTTATCCCAATTAGAAGTTGCATGGTAAGTTAATGTAGCATTGGCTCTCCATTTTGGTACTCTAGTCCATTCCTTGTCGACAAATTTTGGATTTTTTGGATTCTCTTTAATCTCTTTATTCAGCCATGTTCCATTCAAAGATAGTCCTATCGGTAAATCCATAATGTAATCTTGCTGGTAAACCATTTCAATCCCAATGGTCTCGGTTTTACCAATACCTTGAGTTTGCCTTTTTTCATTGCCATCATTTAATAAAATGGAGGTGCTTTGAATTTCATCTTCAATTTCATTGTAGAAAAATGAAACACTGGTGTAACCTTGGTCAAGCTCGTACCGAATGTTAAAGTCATGGAAGTAACCCGTTTCAGGGGCCAAGTTTGGATCAGAGATATTTTCGACATTAACACTTTTAGAGCTGTTAAACAATTCTTCAGCCACCGCAAAACGATAAGCTTTAGAAAATGAATATCGCAGGCTTAGTTCATTCGTAGGGGTAAAAGCTAAGGACGCTTTGGGTGAAATGCGAGATGCGTCTCTATCAGGGAGGTCGCTGTTATTTATATGTCCTCTGCTTGCGGACCAATAATCATAGCGAAAACCGGCCATAATATTCCAGTTCTCAATGAAGTCCCAGTCTGCTTGCATAAAAGCACTGTGAATTTCAGTTGAGCCACCATCTGCATCTAGCAATCTATTTGTGTGTGTGCCATTTTCATTGATTTCATGTTTATCTATGTCCAAGAATGAATGATTAAATTGATAGCCGGCCATAAAGCCTAGATCGTCTCTGCCGAATAGGTTTTGAGTGGCTAGCTTTATACTGTAGTCCGCCCACCAAACATCGATATCTTTAACATCTCCTTCCTTGTCCGTTGCATATCGCGGGTCATTGTGGCTAAAATTTGAGGTAATGGTTTGATCTTTAAAGGCATCAAAAAAACTGGCCGTTGTATCAATATCCCAATTATCAGTTAATTTACCTGACAAATTAAAACCATACATTAAGGTTTTTCTTTCATTATCGGAATCTTTCATCTTGCCGCTACTTCCGGCAGATACCCAGTCAGCATTTCCTGTGCTATCGGTTAAATAGGTTCTGCCTTTGCTCACTCTTTCTGTATCTTCAAAAGCAATGGTAAATAATCCTCTTAAATCAGGGTTAAAGTCATACCCTATTTTTAGTTCATATAAATCGGTAAGGTTTTCATTTAGCCCTCTATCACCGGTAATGTATCTTTTGTTGTTTTTAATGTCGTCCTGTCTGAAAGAGCCAGTGGTGTTATCAGGAGTTGACGATTTGGTAGAAAAAGATTGTGCTTGACCTTCGTTTTCCAGATGATTGTAAAAACCGTAAACTAACCAATTGCCAAAACGATTACCTGCGGAGAGAAATTCCTTATGTCCTGTGAGCACCTCTTCCTGCCCCATAAGATTGGAATCTTGGATAATGCCTGTTACCTCCATGCTCATTTCAAACTCTTCTGGTAATCTCGTTTTCAAATCAAATGTACCGCCAAAAGCAGATCTATGTTCTGCAGAATAAGGACCGTAGAAAACTGTTGAAGTCTCTATTGCATTTGGCGCAATAATATTCCATTTCGGAGCACCATTAAAACGGGTCTGCACTGGATTATGAATAGGAATGCCATCAACATATGCATTGAAGTGGTTTGTCTGGAAAGGATTAGATCCTCTAATACCCGTAACGCCATTTGTATCTGCATAAAACCTTCTTCTCACCTGTACGCTAGGAGCCATTTTAAGAGCGTCTTCGGCACTGATTAGGTTGGTTTTTGCTATATCTTCCTTAGAGACTCCAAAACTAGGCGTAGCAATCGTAGTATTGGGGAATAACTTATGCCCAGTGGTGATAACCATATCTTCACCCCGATGGATATCCCCTTCGGGTTCGGCATAAACTGACATGCTAGGAAGCAGGCAGAATAAAAAAAGTGTGGATTTTGAGTTCATAGTAGCCTTTGTTTTTATACTGTTATGCAACAAAATGTTGTAAAAAAACAAAAGCAATTTTTGTTCCAATAAATTATATTTTATAATTCAATAACTTACGTTCTTATGGCTCTGTATGTATCGTAAAAAATAGGTTATATGGCGCATTGAGTGTGCCATATAGCCTATTTTCTGTTGTAGAAATGGAGGCGAGTTATTTTTTTTGTACTTTGTGAATTTTATGTCACATATTTGTTAGTTCAATTGCTAACTATTTACATTCGGTACGGGCAAGTTAAACAGCAAAGTACAAAGGGTAAATGATCAAGTATTCTGAATAACAATATTAGGGAATTTACTGCTGTAATCCTTGCCCTTCAATGCCAGTTTTCCAGCCATCTTGCGGGCAATTGATTTGTAAATTTCACTAGACTTGCCTTCTGGGTCGGCCGCAACTGTAGGCCTGCCCGAATCGGCAAATTCACGGATATGAATATCTAAAGGCAGGGAACCCAGCAATTCAATATTGTTTTTCTTAGCCATCGCTTCACCGCCGCCTTGGCCAAAAATAGCTTCTTCATGACCGCAATTGCTGCAAATGTGTGTGCTCATATTTTCAATAATGCCAAGAACGGGGACATTGACCTTTTCAAACATGCCTAAGCCACGCTGTGCATCAATCAAAGCAATATCTTGCGGGGTGGTGACAATCACTGCGCCAGTCACAGGAATTTGCTGGGCAAGGGTCAATTGAATGTCACCTGTACCCGGAGGCAGGTCAACAATTAGATAGTCAATATTGTCCCAATTGGTATCTTTCAATAATTGCTGAAGAGCATTGGTTACCATTGGTCCCCGCCAAATCATTGGCTGATCAGGTTCTATCAGATAGCCTATTGAAATGGTCTGAATTCCAAATGAAATTTTGGGGTTCATCGTTTTGCCATCATCGCTGGCAGGATGGCCCGATAGACCCAGCATAGTAGGAATGCTTGGCCCATAAATATCGGCATCAAGAATGCCAACCCTTGCACCTTCGGCAGCTAAAGCCAAAGCCAAGTTTACCGAAGTGGTAGATTTGCCAACGCCGCCTTTGCCTGAGGCAACTGCAATAATATTTTTTACATTGGCAATGGGCTGCAAACTTTGCTGTACAGAATGGGAAATAATATTTGATGTAATATCTACAGTAATATTTTCTGTACCAGGAATGTTCTGCAGCTTTTCTATAACGGATTTTTTTAAAATAGTCTCATAGCTTTTGGCGGGATAGCCTAATTCAATAGCTATATTAATATTGCCACCTTCAATGGCAATGTTTTTCACTGACTTGGCTGACACCAAGTCAGCTTCAACGTTAGGGTCGATAAGTGTTTTAAGCAGCTCTTGCACATCTGCTTTTGTTATTTGTGTCATAGTAAGACTCCGATAAAAAATAATAACCCAGTATTTAACTAAGAATATAATATCATTAATTATAAATATAAAGAGTGTCTGTCAGTTTTTATCTACTAATATTAAAGATGAATGTTAGTTAGGCAATTGGAAATAAGCATCCCGCTCAAATTGCAAAGCATCATGATCATAAAATATGCAAGGTGGGAGGATGTGTTTCCAGGTGTCTTAGTATTTACTTAGGAGAAAATAGTATATGTCGCACGATTTTGATCAATTAACCCAGTATGCCAAATCATTTACGGGGCTGACGGCCGAATATGAAGAATTGCTGCAGGAGATAGGGCCGCAAATAATCCCCAGTTTGAAAACAGTTACTGAAAGTTTTTATTCGCAGCTAAGCTCAATTCCTGAAACAAAACCTTTTTTAGAGGGCAGAATTGATGCATTGAGAGCAATGCATACCCAGTGGCTAGAAGGGCTGTTTATTAATGATTTTGATACCAGCTATACAGAGAGCATGTATAAGGTGGGTGATGTTCATGTCAAAGTTAAACTGCCTGTTGAATTTATGTCAGGCGGCATGACTCTGATTAATAGCCAGTTAATTCCGGTGGTGATTAGCCTGTTTGGGGATAGCCCTGATAAGTGCTCAAAAGTCTTATCTGCAATTAATGCCGCCACTGGCTTTTCTTTATTGACAATGCAGCAATCTTATCAGGAATCCAGCCTGGCAGAAGAATTGGAAAAGTTTTTGAAAATATCAGGAATGAGTAAAGTTTTATTTTCCAACCTAGCTTCTGCCTATAAAGACTAATTCCCCGGGCAATACTAGAAAGATCAGTTGGGTTATGATTTCTAGCACAAGCTATTAATCTGCGCCCAGCTGCACGCTATCCACCTTTCGTTGTCCCTTAAGAAAGTTAGGAAACGAAAGCCTACTTTCGCAGGGATATGATAGAATGCCAGAAAGTTAAACATTTTTTCAATTATTTCTTGATGTTGCGCCATAAATGGAAGGTTTTTGCTTAGTCAAAGAGAGGCCTTTTTAATTACGCTGACTTGGCAGGCACTAAAACTAATTTCGTTTAGCTGACCAAAAATTCATTTAAAGGTATTTTATTTGTGGCCGCTCCTAATTTGAGCGGGTAGCTTAAATGCTTTTTAGAGTGCTTCAATTGTTTTAAAAAAATTCGTGTTTTTACTTTCAATGCAAAAGACAAAACGAATCCCTGTTTTCTACGGTAAGTTGCAAATGAGCATTCGTTCTTAACAAATATAACCAACGGCTTAAAATGTTGTTTTTAGTTTTCTCATGGATAAAATAAAAGCAGTCAATAGATTATATAGACAGGTTTGTACTGCTGTCATAATGTCATTTTATTATTTGGCGGCTATTGCAGATGAAATGGATGTCTTTTTTGAAATGTCACCTGAACAGTTGGCTAATATACCTGTGAGTATTGCTACTGGTACGGCAAAGCCGGTTTATCAATCTGCTGCAGTGACAACGGTGATAACTGCCGAGCAAATTAGAACCATGGGAGCAACGGAATTAAGTCAGGTTTTGGAAACAGTGCCGGGGCTGCATGTTCGTATTCAGGGCATTACGGGTGATGCGGTTTATTCGATGCGGGGCATTAGCAATGATGTTAATGCACAAGTGTTAGTAATGCTAAATGGAACTCGTTTTTCGGCGCCTTTTAAAGGGGGTAAATTATCGGGCATGGAATTGCCAGTCGAAGCAATTAGGCAAATTGAAGTAATCAGAGGCCCTGGCTCTGCTTTATACGGTGCAGACGCTTTTGCTGGGGTAATTAACATAATAACAAAAAAGGCAAAAGACATAGCAGGAACCGAAGTGGGCATCCGCGGAGGAAGATGGGACACACAAAGTATTTGGGGCATGCATGGCAGTGAATGGCAAGGCTGGGACATTGGCGCCACATTACAGTATACCCATAATAATAATGATGGCGATAGAGTAGTCAGTTCTGATGTGCAATCACAATTTGATGCAAAGCTTAACACCCATGTATCACTGGCCCCCAGTGAAATGCAAACACAGGCAGAGCGGTGGAATGCACATCTGAATATGCGGCGTAAGCATTGGGACATTGGCTTTTGGGCATTTAATACAGTTGATGGCGGTTTAAGAGCGGGTCCAGGAGGCGCTATAGATAATCAGGGGATGTTTGATAATGAAAACTATTTGGCTGACTTACGTTACTCGTCTGAAGATCTGGCAGAAAATTGGGAGTTTTCGGTGCATGCGAGTTATTTATATGCCAACCTGAATGTAGATGCGCATATTTCCCCAGAGGAGGCTGTATTGCCGATTAATAATGAGGGTAATATAGACTCTGACAAAGGGAATCTGGTTTTTTTCCCTGATGGGATGAGAATGCGTACCGGAATAGAAAGCCAAATAGTCTCATTTGACACCAGTTCCTCGTATAAAGGCTTTGAAAACCATTTGTTAAAAATAACCCTGGGCTATCGCTATGAACAGACACAGACTGAAGAGCAGCGTAATTTTGGTTATAGCGTTATCGACGGCTCAGAAAATGTGATTGATGGGAGTTTAACCGATGTCACTGCAACAGATTTTATTTCTTTGCCTGATTCTTATCGGTCAATCTGGTCTGTCGCTCTGCAGGACGAGTGGCAAATAAATGCTGACTGGTCTTTTACAGCAGGTATTCGGTATGATAATTATTCTGACTTTGGCAGCACATTTAATCCGCGTTTTGCACTGGTTTGGGATGTTTCTGAACAATTGAATGCCAAGCTGCTATATGGCCGTGCCTATAGAGCACCTAGCTTTGTAGAACAAAAGCAAAACAGCCAGTTATTTCGTGGAAACCCCAACATTCAGCCTGAAACCATAGATACAGTCGAGCTCGCATTTGATTATCGGCCCATAAGCAATTTAAGACTGGCGAGTAATGTCTATTACTATGTGATTGACAACCTAATAGGGGCGAAAACCTCTGAAATGAATGTGATAACTGTTGAAAATACAGCAGGGCAAACGGCATATGGTGCTGAATTTGAGTGGGATTGGAGGTTTCATGAGCAATGGCTTTTCAAAGGAAATTATGCCTGGCAATATGCCCGAAATAATGAATTGAACCGGCGTGTTCGTGATGTGCCGGAGCACCAGGTATATTTATCTATGGTATGGAATTTTTTGCCACAATGGCAGTTACAGACCCAATTAAACTGGATTGGACATAGGCTTAATGCCGTGGACAATGAAAATAGGCCGCTTAATGATTATCAGACAGTGGATATAACATTAAACAGCAAACGTTTTTTTGGGCATGTTGATTTTTCAGCATCAATTCGGAATGCTTTTGATACACATGGCAAAGAGCCTGGTGTTGCGTATTATAAAGAAAACCTTCCGATTGCCAGTCGCAGCTTTTATTTAGAAGCAACCCTCCATTTCTAAAATATATATCTTCATTTGATGGCCAGCCCTGTTTTAGGATAGAGTGAGTCCAAACATTGGTCGCCAGAGAGTTAAAAATGCTTCGAGTCTCCTATTCCGTTTTATGCTGGAGCGTTTTGTTTTCCGGTCTGGCATTGTCAGGAAACAAATCATATGAAGGCTGCCTGCCAGCATTAGGAGATAAAATAGTGAAAATCAAGCGTGTAGACATTTCCAGGTTTAAGAATATTTTTGAGCCTTCAGCGGCTCAGCAGCTTCCAGACGGCAGGTTGGTCATTATTGAAGATGAATCATCCACAGCTTTGAGTATTGTCGAGATTTGCTCCGATGGCAGTATTCTAGAGAATGTACAAAGGGATAAGTTTTTGCTTAAGGCTTTTAAAAGAGAGCTCAATGATTTGGAAGGGGCGACTCTGAGTTCAAATGGCTACATTTATGCTATAACCTCTCATTCCCGAACAGTAAAAGGCAAACGCAAGAAAAGCCGGGAACAAATAATACGATTCAAGCTTAACGGAAATAAGATGCTTGATAGCGGTTCATATACGAAATTTCTCAAGCACTTAAAAGAATCGGGTATTTTAAAAGGGGTTTTAGAGAACAAGAGAAAATTTGATGACGTTAATATAGAAGCATTCAGCTTTGACAAAGAACAAAATAGCCTGTTAATAGGGTTTAGGGCCCCATTAATTGATGGCAAATCCATGCTCGTCACTTTAGAAAATCCAGTTGGCATTTTTGAACGTAATGAACGGGCAAGGTTTGCCAATAAGGTTATTCTTCTGGATCTTAAAGGTGGCGGAATTCGGTCTCTGGATTATGACACTCATCTGAAAGGCTACCTAATAAGCAATGAAGTAAAAGGAGAGAATGGGAAGTTAAAATCACAGCTGTGGTTTTGGCGGGGGAGCCCTGGCCAGTTCCCTGAACGGATTGACCTTCCAGAGAGGGTTAATTTAAAGAATATAGAATCGCTCGCACCGGTAACCGTTAACGGAAAAAGGCGGCTTCTTCTGCTCAGCGATGATGGCAACTCTAAAAAGAAAGAGGGCGCGCATTATATGCTATTGGAATATGATGAGCTATCAGGCGAATAGATCACTTCTCCCGTGCACATTAAACAAAAAAATATATTGACCAGCCAGGCTGGTTTTTAATTTGTTGATTTTATAGGCTATCTTAAATGCTTTGCTGTCAGATTTAACTGCGCCATATTAATTCCGAGCCACCTTATTGCAAGAGTTTACGGCAGCATTTCAATCGGCACGGGATACACATAATCTGCAGGGTTGCTGTCTTCTGCCAAAGGAATCCAGCGATCCGTATCATCATTATATATTTGGTAATGATTTAGTTTTCGTTTTAGGTCTTTTAATAAAGCATCCTGTTGGTGGGGGCCAAAACTCATCCAGGTTTCTTCATCTAAATCTAATATATGGCTATGGTAGGGCAGGTCTTCCAGGTATTCTCCCATTAAGCCCAGTTCAGCCAGTTTGGCATTTTTTGCCTGATTGATCTGGTTAGGGTCGCGACCTAATGTGGCGGCTGCTGAGCGTAACTGGGTAAAAAAACTGTCAGGGCTAATAATGCCTTCTAATACCGCATCGGTGATGGATTTGACCACTTGATACATATCGCTTAACTGGTTTTTTGTTAGCAATACCCTGACTTCGGTAGATTTTTTCCTGGGGTTTTCAATAGCACTGTCGCTAATCCAGGCTTTAAAAATAGGGGGGACTTTTGCACCTGTTTCCCGCCCAAGGTAGGACAATTGCATAGCATATCCCATTAACGCCATATCTTGGCTGATTTTTTCAGCGGAGCTTATTTTATTATCCTGCTGACCAAATTTGGCATCGGCCGATTTTGCACTGCCTGCCACGGCTTTACCCTGATAAGCCTCGTTAACCAATTTTACGACTGATTCGGCTAAACTGTCGACTATGTTGCCAAATTCATCTACTGATCCCATATTGATGGGGTAATAAAGCGAGCGGTTCAATAAAGGCGTTGAGGAGAGCGTTTTATATTGAGCTTCCGCAGATTGGTGATTTTTTTTACCTTGCGGGGTTTTTAAATGCAAGCTGTAAATTGCGACGCCTCGGTATTTTGCTTCTTGGCTAACCTGTTCAGCGCCTAAGCCAGTAGATGATAGCTTATTATTGCCATCAATTGCGCCAGCATCAGTAATCAGCACAATATATCTGGCACCAAATTCAGTCCATTCAACATCATTTAAGGCCGCCATAATGCCAGCATAGGCATCTTCGTCAAATAGACGGCTGGAAACAGCTGCAGGCTTTAAGTTTTTTACTTTAGCTAAAAAGTCTTTGCCATCTGTCACTTTAACAGGGTCTACAAATTCTTTGGCAGTATATTCCAGCCCTGGGACGGCATCTACGCTGGAGCGATAGGCCACTAAGCCAAACTTGATTTTGTCCAGCATTTTAGCTTTTTCAATTTTGCTGTAAATGCGCTTAATGGCATCTCGGGTTCTGTCAATATAAGGCCCCATGGAGATGGTAGAATCAATCACAAAAACAACGGAAGCTTTAAATTGGTGTAAAAGCTGAGATGAGTCCCCTGACCCTGGCATTTTCAATTTTCCCCTGGCTGCCGGCTGTTTGCTAACAGAGGCTACCTGCAGCATATTAACGCCGCTAGTCCCTGAGTATACTTCTTCGGATTGCAGTATGGGTAAAAGATAGAAGTTTTCATTAATATCCGCTGGCTTTTCTGGCTCTATGGATAAAATTCTTGGGTCTTTCTTACCCGATGCTACAATTTTTCTGATAGGGGCAATTGTGTTGGCAGGTGAATCCGCAGATAAAATTGCTTCAAGGTCTTTACTGTCTTTAAAGAATAAAACCCGTTCACGGCCTGCAGGATGAGTAAATGCCAGAGTAAGCTGCTGTTTCCAGGGAGCGGTATTTTCTGCCTGCATCCAGCCGATGGTTTTACCACGAGAATCCGGGCCCACCTGCAGCCATTCTTGCTTAGCCTCAGTTTTTCTCTGATAAATATAATAGCGGGTAAATGTGGGCTTTGTTATGCCTGTTTTATCTGCAATTTTAGAAAAAACTTTTGCACCGGGCCGTGTTAGCACACGCTGATAGAGGGTCTTTTTGCCTTCCATTAATAAGGGTTTGCGTTCTTCTGCCTGACTCATGGCGGGTAATAGCAGAGAAAGCAGAATTAATATTTTAAGCATTATTTTTTCTCCAATTTATCTAGCAATGATTTTGCATCGGCACTACCTGCTTCAACCGCTTTTTGATACCAGTACAGTGCGGTATCTTTATCCGCTTTATCTACACATTTGGTTTGTTTAAATTCTGCCGGATCGTACATTTTTGCATATTCAAGAGCTATTGCAGAGTCATTGCTTTTATGAGCGGAATGCACCAAAAGTCTTAGCATGGCATCACAATGACCAGTATTGCCCCACTGCTTAGCCTGAGCCAGAATTTGCTCGGTATTAGGTTTGGTTTGGATAAATTTTTGCAATAGCTCTAAATCTGACAGATTGCTATCTGCTGTTAATGCAGGTGTGGCATTAACAGCGGAAGATGTTTCTATCGGCTTATCATCTTGCTTGCCAGAATTAAAATCAGGAATCAGTTTAAAATACCAGGCTAAAACACCGGCAATAATCAGTAATAATGCCAGTAAAGCTGCAATTATTTTACCTTTATGACGACTGAAAAAACTCTCTGTTTCAATCTCTGCAATCGGCACTGCAATTGGTTCTGGAGCTTCTTCTATAGCTTCGTCAATTTCCTGTGGTGTCGGTTCGGGCTCAGGGTCTTTAACTGGTTCAATAACCGCGTCGCCTAAAATTAAGCCACTCCCCTGTTCTAAAGATTCGGGGGAACTACCTGCTGCGCTGGAAGGTAATATATCCCCCACTTTTATAGTTCGTGTTTCTGATTCTTCTGCGCATTTGAGGGTGATGCGATAAGATTTATTTCGCACTGAAACAATGGGGTCAACAAAAGCGGGAGGGACATCTGCCTCAATGATGCCTTCTTCAACGGTTGTCATATTGGCCAATGCATGCCAGACAGGGATGTGCTCCCACTGACCCTCTAGTCCTAAATACTTTCCTTCGGTCTCAGAGTCGCTTCGTTCGATTGACATTTCTGACACCTGCGGGGCATGTTTCCAGCCTGATATTTTTAACAGTGCAAATCCTGGGCGCCGACGTTCCTGTGCTCTTGTTTCTGGGGAAAGCTGTATTTTTGCCATGTGCTTTTTATATTTTATGGGTCAGGGTAAAGTGAGATATGCATAATTCTTTCATTGCAGCTCCTTTTCTATATGTATTACGTCAATTTTAAACGCAAAAATAAGGTGGGTACGGAAGAGTCTTTTATTTGCCCTATCCAGAAATTATTTTCATCAGCCTACCCAAAGCTTCATTTTGCTCTGGCGTAATATCACGCCCAGCACTGTGCCCTGCATTTGCAATAATCAATTTTTCCAGAGCAACAAGCCAATCCATTATAAATATTTTAGTATAGGGGGTTGGCTGTTCAGAGACAGCAGGCAATTTCCCTGCAGGAATAGCAGTGGCGGGTGCAAAAACTTTTTTCCCTGCCTGTGCTTTGCTTTCTGCTCTTTCTGTAACAGTCAGCCAGGCCGTCCCTAATGTTGATAGGAATTCATTCATAATACTGCTGACAACCAGCACTTGGCGGTCTACCAATCGAGAGCGGGTTGCTGATGTTTGCAGCTCGGTTTTGTTAATGGCATCCGTTAACCGCTGTTCCAGTTTTAAGCGGTCCATAGCTGAAATCAGTTCGTCAATTAAGGCTTCAACTGATGTTTTGGTAAAACCCAGAAAATTCATCAAATCGGTACGGTCAGGAATTTCTCGCAGATGCTTAACCCACTCCTGCATGATACCGCGAATAAATCGGGTGGTACTTGTATGGGGAGAAAGATCGGGCTTTTGACTGCTCACAGCTTCAGTCGCGGTGCTGTCAGCTTCAAAATCCAGGTTAAGATCAAGGTCGAACATGGAGTTATCAATTTGCACTGCGGCGCTAACTTTTTGTTCTGCTTCTTCAGGTTTGCTGGCAGCTGTTTTTTCATTGTCCGTTTCTGTGCGCAAATAAATTGAACGGAAATGTTCGGTAACTGGCTGCATTTGAAATAGCAACTCGCCAATCAGCGGTGCCCTGGCTTTTAAACCATCAATAATTTCTTTGGCAATGATGCGTTTTTTATCTATTTCTCCGGCGCCTTCTGCCTGAAAATAGTTGCCAAAACGCTTGTTAACCAAATCATCAACGGTTGCTCTAATCTGTTCGCTGATTCGATCTAGCTTTATTGCGGTATCAGCTACAGACTCTACCTGTGCAGAGAGCAGTCCAACACCTCCCCGGTTAAGGTTCATCATGCTGTCCCAAGACCTAGCTGGGTCGTTAAAATGTTTTTCTACGGTTTCATCGGCACAGAATGTCTCACGCATCAATTGCAATTGCTGTTGATATTCTGGCTTTACGGCCTGTTCCGAGCCATCTTCTAAATCTAGAAAACTAACGGGTTCACGGGGCTTTCTAACCAGAAACATATTATCAAAAGGCGTGCCTGGCGCCCATTCGCTGACCCAGTTATATTGCCCAAACCTTTCCAATAAGACCATTTTCATCATGCCGCCTGTCCCCCAGGCAATTTTAAGCATATCATCAGTATGGCTTAATGATTGGCTGATGCGCTTGTCAAACATGGTAATAGCCCAGACCAGACCTGATTTTTTTGTGCCTCTAATTTCAGCGGTTTCGCCTTGTGTTTTTTCTATCCAGTTAGTTAATACGGGACCAACGGCGGTTACATCAGACTGATTATCAGACGGAGTACATACAATCAGTACATTCATTTCCTGAAAATCTGTGTAGCGTTCAAATAAATAAGCTACCTTGCCACGCAGAATCAGTTCGGCAACCGGATCTGTCTGATTATCTTTTACTGCTTCTTTTACCTCGGCCAGGCTGTCTACATTTAAACGCCCCCGGTAACCTGGAAAGTCAAGCAAGTCAACCGTTTCCAGCATTGTACATTCTGGCTGTTCGGTTAACGGAAAAATCATTTCCAGGGTCAATGCAGCCAGTATGGATCGAGGAATAGTAACAGAATCCAGTGTCTGTCCATCTTCTATCGGTTTTAGCTCAATGCGGTCATTATTGTCATGTCCTAGTCGGCTAAGAATATCCACATTCATAATGCTATCCATTTGGGAAAATCCGTCTCCCTGTTCTTTATTTTTTACCAGAACATCTAAAGGCGCGTATAGGTTCTTGGGAAAAGATAATGTTTCCAGCGCATTACGCAGCAATAAATAGGTGGCTGTCAGCTCATCAATTTCGCCCCATAAAATTGAAAATAGCCGGCCACGGTCATTGGCTGATAGATAGGGTGCCAAATCAATGGCGACAGGCCAGTAGCTGCCCATCAATGGTTCCATTGACTTTTGGAAGCGGCTTTCAAAATAATCCATTAAATCAACTATATCATCTTCAGTCACCCCGCCTGTGGGCTGCTGTTTTCGGTTGCCACTCAAGTCGGCAAGCAGCTGATTGATATATTCAGCATCGGTATTAAATATTACTTTTTCCCGATTAAAATCATTAAAGAAGCTGTTGCCTAATATTTTGACCAGATCAATCTCTGAAAAAATAGCCAGCTGAATAGGAAACCCTGTAGGAGTGGCCTCTGATTTTCGAGTAAAGCGCGTAACCAGTCCAGTGGCTTCTTTCCCTCCTCCTGGCGGGTTAACATGCTGCATAAAATCCAGACGCCGGCCATCATAAACAGTTTCCAGGCGACCATTTTTTCCTGCAGCCATGGTCGAGATCAAATACGATTTGCCTGCCTGAGATAATCCAAAAAAACCGACTGAAACGGGACTTTGCGAGGCTTGGCCTAAGCGAGAGCTAAAATTCCTGACGCGACGCAGCTTCTGTATCAGTGCATCGGCTTCGCGGTCTACTCTGGATGAACTGACACGCACATCTTTAACCCAGTCTATGCCCAGCCCGGCACCTTGTTTGATAGCGTCGCAATGAGAGGCTAGCTGTTCTGATTGTTTGTCCATTTCTTCACTCATCGGTATACACTGCCACTGTCAAGCCAATAATTAGTTTCGCTAATGCCTACCCTGGGCAAGGTATTCAATTGCAATTTAACGGCATTGGGTCGCAGTGAGATAGATTCAGACCCTATGCTGGCAATACTGAATTTTTCATTACTGTCCTGACTTCGCCCACTGCTGCGCTGTTGCTGCAATCTAATTTTGCATACTTCTCCTGCCCCATAAATTTTTTCTCTGGCATTTTCATCATTAAAGGTAAGTGTATATAAAGGAGATGCTCCCCACCTTTCGACATTAAACTGGCGAAAACCCAGCTGCATGAGTCCACGCATTTCAAAACTGGTATCAGGAAGCTCATAATCAGGATTGTTTAGATCAATATCTGAATAATAAACATTGGACGATTTGATAATGCTATTTTCATCCATCTGGCCTATATATTTGACTGTCGAATACGGCTTAAAGGCATTGGCACGGAAAAAGAAGTTAGGCAGCCTTCCTTGTCCTAGCTGACATAGCATGGCGCCCACTGCCGCAGTTGTTTTGGGATCATCGACCTTGCCCCGTTTATGAAAAGGATACCAAGACCCTGTTCGATAGCCTTGCAAAGGAATAATTCTGCTGGGAGGCAGGGGCAAGAACATGCGAAACAGGGTTTGAATGCCCGGCAATTTTGAGGGGCGTCCGGTCAATAGTAAGACATCGCAGTTATAGAGGTAAACAATTTCAGATAATGATTTAATGGTTTTGCAGATGGCTAACCGGTCAGTCATAAACAGTTCATGGACTTTCCGCAGATTAAATAAAATGGGAACATCTAAAATATTATAGGTTTGTTCATAATTAGCCATCTCTCGACGAACACCTTCCGCAAAATAATCAAAAATTTCCTCTGTCGGCAGTCCTGTTTCTTGCAATAATTCTCGAAACGTATAGGTGTTTTGCTCCGTCATGCTGATTGGGTCGCTGTTTTCAAACTCAGCTAAAATTTTCAGCGCGATAGGGTACAGTATCTGCAAGGTAAACTGCTGTCGATGCATGGCATCGCTGACACTGATGGACTCGGTACCAAGCAGCCGTGATAGCAGGATTTCCGGTTCATTCAGACCGATAGCCTTTAATGATTCTGCAATGGCCGGAATAACCAGCAGCTGAATGGTTTCCAGCACAATTTCGTCACCGGCAATTTTAAAGCCATCACGAAAACGCTGTTCGGGCACAATATATGCGCCACTGCCTGCCGCGCTGCCTCCGCCAGCATCTAGCGAATAATCAGTAATAACCAGATCTGTGGTGCCTCCGCCAATATCAATGGTTGCGATAGTTAGTTTATTGCTTTCCTGCTGATCCGGGTTTCTGCGCATGGTGGCAAAAAACTCTTCTGGGCGACCGCCAAAATTATTGACAATTTCTGTATATAAATAGACTGCCTGACCACAAGTCGCTTCATCCCATTGCAACTTTATTTCAGGAAATGGCGGCCAGGCCAGCTTTGCACCTTCACCGTCTATTGGTTCATCCTCGGGGTGCCAGCCTAACGCCTTCCAGACCAAGCCAACTGCCTCTTTAACCCGTTTATTATAAATCTCCCTTTCCGGTATTGGCATTGAGGGCGGGATAGTAATAATAATGCTTCTTAAATGGCGCGGTCTGCTGGCATGGCTTTGCTTCAGCCGCTGAGAAGGGCTATTCATCTGCGATAATGCCTGTGTTAATACTTCTGCCAGCATAAACATCATTAGCGAACTGCGAGAATAATTGGTGTGAAAAACAGGATCATCATCAGGCAGGTTGTAAAGTGCTTCGCCTGTAGAATTAATTAATTGATTGAAAGGTGCCGCACTGGCATAAGGCTCGCGTTCACTGCGATCAAAGGAGCTGCTGAAACGCCAGCGATGTACAAAAGGGTTTTCATCCCAAAGATAGCGTTTAGGGCTGGATAAACCGCTGGGGCCTTCTGTACCGCGTCTACAGCTTGCCAGTCGGCTGGCTTCTTTTCCTACGCGTGCAAAGGTTGGCCAGACGAAGGCATCGTTGCGTCCGCTTTCTACAGAACAGTTATCTTTGCCGAAATTTGCCTGAGCAAATTCCAGGCGGCTTTCAAAAGGTTCTGTATAGATATGCTGAGGCTCACTTAAATCTCTTAATTCCAGCTCATAGCGTTTTTTCATGCCATCGCTTTCTTGCGGGTGTTCTTCAATCAAAATGCCGCAAGTCCGTGAATTGCCAACATCAAGCACCATATCTACCTGTATCGGGGGTTCTTTATTATCTGATGAATTTAAAGTGATCTTTATTTCAGGAGCATGGGCATATTCACCGATAATGGAGAGCCAGTTTAAATAGTGCGCGTGATGGCTTAATTCTGTGATTTCCTTGTCTACATCTTCGGCGTAAACCCCCAATTTTTCTTCGGCATTATCTATGAACACTTCCTCCAGCCATTTATTGACCCAGATTGATTCGGTAAACCAGTGCATTTGATGAGATTGCCATGCCAAGGCAAAGGTTGCCCCAGCATTAACATTGGATAAGGTAGGCGCTAAATAGTCGGTTCCATCTCGGTCAGGATAAACTGAAGTATCTATTGCGATAGTAATTCTATGGCTGCTATTTTCAGGGCTTTCTCCAGGTTCAAGCTCAACTATGCGTGCCCGTGCCCAGTTGACGGGACCTTCTGAAAATTCTGCCGATGAGGATTTTTTAAAAAAAGGAATGGGCAGCCATAATTTATCAAGCAGTTTTAAAGACTGATCAACAGGCATGCTCACTGCCGGTTTGACGGGGATTCCCGGCTTATCCGGCTGTATATACTCTTCCAAACGTGAATCGTACTTTAGACGGGCTAGAGACCGATTGCCTTCTTGAGTAGCAAATTCACCCGGGTCTTCCTTGCGCGGTTCTATCTGCAGGCCAAAGTCCAGAAACTGAACGCCACTGGCCATAATCAATGAAACTTGCTGTTCAAATTTAGTGAGCTCTGGAATCATTATCTTCCTTACATTTTTAAGTTTTATCTAACAACCAGCATAATCATTATATGATCCTGCCCTCAATGTCATTAAGTTAAAAGGTTTATAGAGCTAATTAAGCTTGGAGGCGGGGCTTTAGCCCCGTATTTGTAGGGACTAAAGTCCCTCCTCCGAATGTTTTATGCTTAACTTAACGACATTGGGGTTGCTCCCTACTGTTCTCTGCAAAAAACGGCGGCTATTTCTCAGCCTGTGCAGACTTAGACTTGGTTACATCCATATTAAAACGGGCACCATTCTTATAAGAGCCTTTGCAAACAGTCTGATTGGCAGAGTTGATTTTACACTGTACTTTAGCCGGCTGAAAAGACCTGCCGTCAGGACATTTGATTTTTCCTGTATCAGAAAAGCCAAGTTCAGCACCTTTCATGCTAGCCTGAACTTTGCCTGTACAGACGGTGCCGTCATTTTTTCTGATTCTGACGTCGCCTTTGCCATCTTTAAAATTATATTCCAGATTAACAGGCCGCCCCTGTGCATCCATTAAGCCAGAATTTGCCTGCCAGCTGCCATTTAAAAAATCTAACGATTTATTCTCTGCCGGGTTTTTGGGTATTTCCAAGGGCTGCTGGGAGGGGGGCTTAGGTGTAGGGCTGTTTTCTGGCGCCGGCGGTACTGTTTCTTCTTTTGGTTCAGGGGGTAGCTCAGGCTGTTTATCCAATGCAGTCTCATCTGGTTCCAATGCCTGTTCTGGAGTTTCCTCTGCGGGTACTTCCGGTAAATTGCTTTCAGGCAATTCTATTGAACCGGCTGGTAACTGACCGTCAATATGTCCAGTATCTCGGTGGGTTCCTGCCGAAATATCAAGAGAAGGATCAATATCCAATGACGGGTCAATACCAAGGGATACATCTGGGATAGAAATGCCGCCTAAATTAACAGAGGGCGGCAAAACATTACAGCTCCTCAGCAAAAGGAATAATAGCAGCAATAAGGGAAGCAATAACAGCCACCACCATAAAGACCTGCGCTTTACTGGAAGGGGTTCAACAGCGGTGTCATGTACCGGGACTGAAGTAATTTCAGCAGGCTTAGGCAGTTCAGGGATTCTTAACAGAGTTAAAGGGTCGTTGCTGGGCACAGAGTCCGTATTGATAAAACCCCAGAAGGTAAGGACGGGTTTGCCATTTACTAGATAGACATGCTGATCATCCGGAAATTGAAGAACATGTTTCAATAGCCGTTTAAATACAGTCTGGTCTTTGTCTTCGGATCTATCCGGCCTATTTTCTGCAGCCAATAATGTCTGCTGGATATCAGCCAGTTGCCGTTTGGCAGAAATCTGCTCATCCCGTGTAGCTGAAGACCAGGGAACGACAGCTCCCGGTTCAGGCGCATACCAATCTAGAATGTCGCCATCTTCATTAACTTGAGGAATAGCAAAAGCGTTAATGTTTTCAGCACCAATATTGCGCCTAATAGCCACCCTAATCTGTGTAGCCCATTTATAAACGGGATTGCCTTCCTCGCCTAAAGGAGTGTAATTTTTCAAACTGTCTGATCTAAGTAGCGAACCTGTTCCAATAGCCATTGTCATTCACATTTTCAAGAGGGTCTTGCCCAGCAAAGTTTTGAACATACTACCATATGACAAATTTATGAAAACATCTGTTTTTTTAACTACACTTAAGGGAATTGGTTCCTAAAAGAAGCCAAAATTCAATAATTGCAGACTTTAATTTCTAACATAGTATTCAGGATAAGATTATGATCACTGCACCAGCCACTGCTTTGATGAATCAGCTAAGCTGTTCCAAAAAAATGCTGTTGATTTCAATTGCATTTATCACGCCTTTGGTGATAACCACATTCTTTCTAGTAAATGAGCAGATGATTACCATTGATTTTGCTGAAAAAGAACTGACTGGAGTAGAATATATTATACCTGTACAGCGACTTGTTCAGCATCTTCCTAAACATAGAGGGATGACCAATGCCTTTTTATCAGGCAATGAAAATTTCAAAGCTAAAATCCTAGCAGAAAGAAAGCAGCTGGCTGAAGATATTCGTTTAATAGATGAGGCTGATCAGCGTCTTGGTGCTCAGTTAGGCACCACAGAACAGTGGAATAATATTAAAAACACTTGGTCTCGGCTGGAAGCAGAAGCATTCACTGGGTCAGCTAATGAGATTTTTTCTCGGCATACTTTATTGATTGCCGAGGTGCTGGATCTGCTTAAGCGGGCTAGTGACAATTCTAATCTCACGTTAGATCCGGTACTGGATAGCTATTATATTGGCTATGCCATTGTGAATTTAGTGCCCCAGGTGGTTGAGAATTTAGGCCAGGCAAGGGGATTGTCTTCTGGGATAGCCGTAAGGAAAGCCATTTCCCGTAAGGAAAGCACTAAGCTGGCCTCGTTAATATCAACAGCTCAGCACAATATTAATGATCTTAAACGGGGCATGCAGGTGCTGAAGCAAGAAAATTCAAATTTATCTAATATAATTGGCTCACAAGTTCAGCAGACAATTGTCAATTCAGAAAATTATTTGAAATTCCTTAATTCGAGCATTCTTGATTCCGATCATATTGCTGTTCAGTCAAGTACTGTTTTTTCTAGGGGTACTGAAACTATTGAGGCTAATTTTAAGGTTTTAGATATGCTTGCTCCTGAATTAGAAGCTTTATTGGAGCGCCGAATAGAAGAGCTGTATGGGAAAATGATTCTTTTACTGTCTTTAATTGCTATCTTTACTTTGCTGGCGATTTATTTGTTTTCTGGGTTCTTTCAGTCTTTCCAAACCGCTATAGTCAAATTACAGGAAATGGCTAAGGCACTTGCATCGGGCCACCTTGCCGCTCGAGTTCATCTGGAAAGTAAAGACGAGTTTGGCAATTTGGCAGATTCTTTTAATTCAATGGCTAATCAGTTTTCTGAGGTTATTCGACAGCTTGAAGCTTCAATTGAGATTCTGGCTTCTTCTACAGAGGAGTTGTCTATGACTAGCCAGGAAACCAGCCGAGGCGTACAGCATCAGCAGGAACAGATAGAACAGATTGCAACGGCAATGACTGAAATGTCGGCAACAGTGCATGAAGTGGCCAGACATGCCAGTGAAACGGCGACGGCAACTCAGTCGGCGCATAATACTGTCACAAAAGGTCTGCAGCTGTCGGGTAATACCAAACAGGTCATTCATGTTTTATCTGATGAAATAGACAGTGCTATGTCAGTGGTTCAGGAATTGGCAGAAGACAGCGACAAAATTGGTGACATACTGGGCGTAATTCAAAGTATTGCAGAACAAACCAATTTACTGGCACTAAATGCCGCAATTGAGGCGGCTAGAGCGGGAGAAAATGGCCGTGGTTTTGCTGTAGTCGCAGACGAAGTTCGTACACTGGCTAGCCGCACGCAAGAGTCTACTGAAGAAATTCATAAAATGATCGAACGCCTGCAGACAGGAACATCAAAAGCAGTCAACGTCATGATAGAAGGAAAAAAACAGTCAGAAAGTACGGTGACAGAGACTGACAAAGGAAATGAGCAGCTCCAGGAAATTGCGACCTCCATCGTTAGTATAGAAGATATGGCGACTCATATAGCGAGTGCATCTGAAGAGCAGGCCGCCGTTTCTGAAGAAATAAGCAGAAATATTAACAATATTAGCGGTGTGACTGAACAGTCAGCTCAGAGCTCGCTGCAAATAAGTCAGAATAGTGATGAATTGGCGAAATTAGCTTCGGATATACAGGGGCTAGTCAGCCGTTTTAAAGTGTAAGGCCGTAGCGTTAGTGATAAAATCAAAAATGTTTTTCTTCCGGAAGAAAGAATAAAAAAAGCGACCAGTGGTTGCTGGTTTTTCTAAGTTAAATGAAGCTATACAAATTATAAAGAGAAAAAATGAGAAATAAACCAAATCAATATAAATTCATAGCAAGTTCAGTTGCAATGGTTCTTTTGCTGCCAGCTTGTTCTAATAGCATTTCTACAAAACCTGGAACGGCTATTTCAACACAGAGTGCGTTCTTTGAACATTTTGATACCAATAAAGATCAGAAGGTAACCGCTGATGAGTTTATTCTTGCCAGATCTGGGCGGTTTAAAAAGGATGATAAAGATGGTAATGGTGTATTGAGCCGCAGAGAATATATCCAGGCCTCTCTTTTACGCAGTCGAGCCAGAAAGAAAGAGCAGAAACTTGAATATTTTGCTTCAATAGATACTGATAACGATGGCACAGTGAGTAAAAAGGAATTTATTGCAAGCAGCGAGGAGCGGGCAAAAAAATATTTTGCCAATTTAGACAAGGATAACAGCGGCAGTATAAATAACGAAGAATTCGCTTTTTTTCGTTATATAGGCGAACAGAATTCAATGCGTAGGCAAACCGATCCTTTTCTACAGTTTATGGAGATGGATCTAAATAGAGATACTCAATTAACGCAGGAAGAACGAAATACTGCCCGGATGAAATGGTTTGACAGTATGGATAAAAATGGAGATAAGGTGGTGACACCAGCAGAAGTGATGCAGGCTAAAGAACAGCGGGCAAAGAAAAAAGTCAGTCAGGGAAAATAGTTTTTTGCCAAAAATTATTTTTCCCCTAGTCTACCCTGTAATTGTCCCAACACCTAAAATGATTAATAAACAGGCGCTTGCACGTTCCAGGGTTGACCGCCAAACTTGCATTATGTCCCTAATCCGTTGGCCAAAATAAGCCATCCCAATACCGAATACCAGGGCTGGAACGAGTACCGCACCAATACCAAAACAAAACCCCAGCATAAACCCAGAAAAAGTACTGGCAGTGGCTGCGGCGGTAAGCATAACGGTGACAAGCGGTGCGCAAGGGGTTGCAGCCATACCTACGCCCATAAAAAATAAGCCGCTTGGTAAAAAGGGGTTGTCTTGAAGTTTGTGTTTATTCAGATGTGAGCCGCAAGCTGATTTATTTCGGTAGGAACGCCAAAAAATTAGCAACCCTACGGAGACTGTAGCCCCCCCTAATAGCCAAGCAATCAGTGGCGTATGGATCATTTTTTCTATTGAAGCTCCTGCATAGCCAGATAAAGCACCTAATGCACTGTAGCTGCTCATTCGTCCCATAGAAAAAGGCAAGATTATTTTCCATGAATCTTTAATCCCACCTTCTTTTGACAAAAAAACTGGGCCTAAATAGGGCAAACAGGTAATCGTACAAGGGCCTATACCGAAAACCAGCCCTATTATAAAAACGGTGGGCAGACTCAGTAGATATTCACTCATTCGCAGCCACTACTACAGCTACTGCTTCCACAACTGCTGGTCTGTTTTTCTTGGGCAATGGGGATAATAGGAGCCTTGCCTAATAAAATCTCCTTTAGGCTCCTTTTGTCTTTAGGTGCTGCTGATAACGCCTCTTCCACAGTCTCAGTATCTTCCTCTTTTTCAAATTGATAGGATTCTTGGCCGATAATGGCTGCTCCATAAGCAGTAGTTACCTGTGGAAATTCAGGAATAACAAGCCGTTTCCCCAGCTCATCTTCCAATGAAGCGACTAAGCCTTCATTAAGTGCAGGCCCACCATCAAAATAAAGCAGTTCTTCCAGCCCAACACGCTTTACTAACCGAATCGTCCGTTTAGCGATTGAAAAATGAATGCCTTTGACAATTTCTTCGCGCCCATGTCCTTTGCCTAACAATCCTATGATTTCAGATTCTGCAAACACTGCACAAGTCGCATTAACAGCTGCTGGTGTACTTTTGGCATTATGATGAAATTCACCTAAATCGGTTACTTCAATTTCCAGATTTCGTGCCGCCATATCTAAAAACCGGCCTGTACCAGCAGCACAGCGATCATTCATGGCAAAATTAGAGACATTGCCATCTTCATCCAAACTAATAGCTTTGGAATCCTGACCGCCTATATTAATAATGGTTCTGATGGTGCCAAACGGTTTTCCTACCTGTTTAGCACCTATGGCATTGGCGGTGATTTCACTAATAGTTTCATCAGCATCTTCAAATAGTTTCCGTCCATACCCTGTGGTGGTTAAATAGATGATGTCTTTTCTCTTTAAACCAATTTCATCAAGTAACGACAGAAAGGCAGTTTGTGCATTTTTATAAACCAAAGCTCCCGTTTTTGCCACTTTACTGCCGATAATCTGTCTGTCTTCATCGGTTACAGCCACTTTGACAGCGGTTGAGCCTATATCAATACCTGCAAAATATTCCATTATTTCCTCCTGCTTCTTGCTTTTAATGATTCAACAAAAGCTTCGATTCTTGTTGATAATTGACCGCCTTGGCTGGGACTGTAATCCGTTTCTATATATAGCATCGGAATACCTTCTTTTTCCATAGCCTTTGCCACACTGCGCTGTTCCATTTCATAAACGCCGCAGCCTGCAAAGGCTTGATAAATTACACCATCTGCTTTTGATGAACGAACCAGTTCTATCAAGCGGCGGATTCTATCGTCATTCATGGTAAAAATGGGGCAGGTACAGGATTTTAAATAGCGATCTGCTACGGCATCCACCATATCGTACATAAACCATTCATCCACTGATACCATGTCATTTAATAGTCTATTAGAAGAACAGGTTTCATCTGCAACAATGACTGCATCCGACTGTTCTATCATTAAGGGAACTTTTAAGTTAGGGAATACGGGAGGAGAGCCTGTAAAAACGATACGGGGTGAGCGTTTTCCTGCCGTGTTATGTTTATCAATTACACGTTGATCAATTTCATCCGCTAGCTTTTCAGTTGCCAATGTCCAGCGATCTATGTCGTCAAAAAAGAATGCATTGGTAACGATAAACATATCTTTACCCAAAAAGGGAAGGGGCACTAATTTACGCGCTTCGTTTAATCGATGATAAGCATTTTGTGCTCGACCTATTTTAGAGATGGTTTTCTTTAAGCCTTTTTTAGTGACTTTATTACCCGTGATTTTTCCGACTTCTTTAGTAAATTGTCTTACCGAGCGTCGCCAATATTCCCTGCCGATTTCTGACTCTTTTACAGGTGGCAGTTCCATATCATAAACGTTGTACCCCATTTCTTTCATAATGCCTGCAGATTTTTTCTTCTGGTCGCAGGTGGTTGGGTTTACAATGGTTTTAATGCCGTCGCTATAAGGATTAGTTTTACTTTTTAACATTCCCAGCGATGCTTTGACTAATGAACAGGATTTAGCGGGCATAAACTCTGCACCAACTTCTTCATCTGTATAAAAACCATTGCACATCCGTACAGGGACACCACCTGCCGCATAAATAATTTCATCAGGTACTTGTACACACATGGTTCCGATCATTTCTTTACCGGGATGGGGTTTTATGCCATTGCAATAAACATCTCTGAATAAGTCATAAAAATACTGCATGGCTTTAGGGTTTTCAGAAAAATCTTTTTCGATAACATCCAGTACCTGCATTGCCTCCATCCCTTGATGGCGTACATGGCGCTGCTGACTATCTTCAATTTCTCTGAATTCTATTTTTGTTTCAGTTGTCATTTTTTTCAATCCCCATTCGTTTATTAAAGCCGCCGCGTGTTGCTTCAAATACTGTTTTGCCTAAAATATCCACTTTAAGTGCCCCTTCTTCTGGGCAGGCCGCTACACACTTTAAGCATAAAATACAGTCATCCCGCAGTATATCTACACTGTCTATGTCATCTGCTATGGGTTTGATCTGCATATCACAGACTCGGTAGCAGTCTCCGCAAACTGTACATTTTGAGCCGTCTTTTTTTAGCTTTAAAATGGACAGTTTTGAAAAGATGAAATGGAAGGCGCTCATCGGACAAAAAAAACAGAAAAAGCGTTTTTTTATAAATGAGCCGACTAGAAAAAGGCCTGTAATAAACATGCCTAATGCGGTAAGCCACATTTTTGTATCATTGGAAAAATCAATGGCCCATTGTCTAAAGTCACCATTAAAAGCGGGAATAATCATTCTGGCTGGGCAGATTTTACAAAATGGTACACCCCAGTCATGAGATAGAAACTGTCCGCCTATTGCCAGCGGGATAAAAATTAACGCCAGCAGTAAAAAATATTTAATATATTTAAGCTTATTAAAATGATCGTCACTGTAATTGCTGTAGGGAATGCCTAACCTTTTACGCAGACCTGTTATCCAGTCCTGAATGGTGCCAAGGGGGCAGACATAGCCGCACCATGCTTTGTTGAGCACCATAAACCACAGGATGAATAGGCCAAACCCAGTTAACACCGTTAATCCGGCTGGGCTAAATAATCGAGACCAGGGCTGCGCCAATTGATGCTGCAAAGGCAGCAGGTAACAGGTGCCTGCTGTGCCGTCACGATTATATCCACAGGAAAAAGTCGGTAAGCTGTTTCCTAAATCTATGGCTAAATGCCCGCCGTAAACCAGAAAAATAAAGGCCGCCAGCTGGAACCAGAAACGAAAAGGCCGTAAATCTATTCGATCAATTCGAGATTTAATGCTCATCAAACTGTTCCTCTTTAAATGGCTTAACACGTCTTCTGCGATAGGTATAGCCACCCACTCCCATCACCAGCATTCCGGCACTGGCAAAATATAGGGCCTGTTCGGGTGACTTTCTGGCAAGCTGCTGCGGATAATATCGCCCTGTTGTTGAAACTCTATAGACTGTTTGGCTAAAGGGAGCATCATTCAGAGAGCCAGTTTCATCAGTCAGATATTCTGCTGTCACCAGATAGCTGTCTCTGATGCGAATTCGCCCGCCATGTCCGCGTTCTACTTTCTTACCCTGTTTTTCAGCTTTCTTGGCATCAAAAAAGTTATCCTGAATAATCTGAAAGCTGGCGAAGCCCAGATCATCACTTTGAGTCGTTTTAACCCAGCCTTTTTTTGTTTCCAGTTTTACATTGGCACCTTTTACAGGGTTACCCCGATGAAAAATCTGAAATTTTACTTCTGTACCAGAACGAATCCGGGTGTGAAAATCTTCTTTAGGCACCCTAAGCCTAACAATGTCCAATGGCGCATCGCTCCACTTCTGAGGCTTGACTAGGTTTCTGTCGTATTTATGTCCATTTCTGCAGTTATGCTTGAGAATTTCAGCTTTAGCTGTCATCACCGCAAGCGTGTCATTACTGACTAACCGTTCTGTAAAATAGGCATTGTAAAAACCCTCATCAGGCATGGGAAAACGGATAGACTGCTGTTTAGCCTTTTCAATTTGTGGGGCATTGATGTTTTTTTGCACATCCATCAGTACAAATTCGCCTTTTGTAGTAGAGCCTAAGTAGTCTGATTGATGCAGGCTATCGCCCTGTCGCAGCCATAACTGCTTAACATCTACCCCATCAACAACATGAACAAAGCCCCCATGGCGCATTTGCATGTTTTTAATCATTGACCGCTCAGGGGGCTGGTCGGAAAACCATAGCTGCGGGATGCTGGCAAACAGTTTTCCAGTAGTGAATAAACACAGCAGTGTAAAAGTTAAATAATGTTTCATTTTTTACTCCGGCTTATCAGGTGATATAAGAGGTTGACCCAATAATTATTAAAAGCATAAATTAAGCCAACAGGAATTTAGAGCTAATTTGATAACAAAAAGACAGCTGTCGTCTTTATAAATTAAACGCACTAAGGAATAGAAGCCGTCGTTGCGTGTTCGCAAGTAAATGTTTGTAAAGGTGAAGTTCTTGTAGTGACTCGTTTTATAAAATCATTGACGAAATGACCCGCCATCAGGGGACATTCTGCATAAAGATTGTGTGGAGTTGTTTTTATCTTTTAAAAATAGGGCAAATCCCCTATTTATGTGAGTGATATAACTTATAAAGGAAGACATGTGCTTTCAGCAAATGAGCTGGCTATTGCTGTGTAATTCAGTATTTCAATAGCAGGAAAATAATATTAAGTTCTAATTTTATAAACTTTAATTGCTAGAATGGAGGGTTATTCAGCAAACGAACTCATTATGAAAAAGCACTCAGCACTTCCAAAAAATGGAATCGAAGGTTTAAAAGAAAATTGGCGCAGTGATTTGCAAGCAGGTTTTTTTGTCTTTTTGCTAGCCTTGCCTCTCTGTTTAGGTATAGCTTTAGGTTCCGGTTTCCCTCCCTCGGCCGGTATTATTACAGCAGTTGTCGGTGGGCTATTGGTTTCTCGGCTAAATGGTTCCTACGTCGTTATTAATGGTCCCGCAGGAGGCTTGATAGTCGTCATGCTGGCCGCAGTAGAATCTCTTAGTGACGGTGGCGATATGTATTCAGGGTATCGCTATACACTGGCGGCCATTATGATTGCAGGATTGTTTCAGGTGATTATGGGGCGCTATAAATTGGGGAGTTTGAGTGCTTTTTTCCCTGTGCCCATAGTACATGGAATGTTGGCTGCAATGGGAATTAGCATTATGGCTAAACAGGTTCACGTTATGCTGGGGGTAACACCCGAACCAGGCGGTCTTTTTTCTATGATAGGGCAAATTCCGAGCAGCCTGTTAAATGCAACCTCTGAAATTGCTGTTATAGGCTTAATTTCTTTTGCCATTTTGATTGTTTGGCCCTATTTAAAGCAAACTAAAGTAGGTAAAATTCCTGCCCCCATTATTGTTTTAATAGTTGGGATGGGCCTGGCGCAATTTTTCGGCATCCAATATGATCATATGCATTTTGGACAGGCAGAGGGACACGCACATTTAATTGCTCCGCCTTTTTTAGTTGATATTCCTGATGATTTTTCTGAATACTTTTGCCTGCCGGATTTTTCAAAAGTTTTAACCTTCGAATTCTGGCTGGCAACTATGACTATCTGTATGGTTGCCAGCCTGGAAAGTTTATTGAGTGCTACAGCTGCAGAAAAAATAGACCCCTATAAAAGGCCGACTGATTTGAATCAAGATTTAGCTGCTGTTGGCTTAGGCAATGTTATTTCTGGTTTTCTTGGCGGTTTGCCCATGATTGCCGAATTTGTCCGCAGTTCAGCTAATGTAGAAGGCGGGGCGAAAACAGGCTGGGCTAATTTCTTTCACGGACTGATACTGCTGTTCTTTGTTGCTCTTTTTCCGCATGTTATTCACAGCATCCCTCATGCCGCTTTAGCTGCGTTGCTGGTTTTTGTCGGCTACCGCCGTGCGACACCGAAAATATTTGCACAGATTTTAGCGATAGGGAAGGATCAGCTCTTTCTGTTTGTAGTGACTATTTTGGCAGTTTTAGCGACTAATTTATTGGTAGGTGTCTTTTTCGGCGTGTTTATAAAACTATTACTTCATTTGTCACGAGGTGTGTGGCTAAACAACCTATTTAAAATCCACTTTACCATTGAAGAAAAGGGTGAGCATGTTACCGTAAAAATTATTGGATCAGCTCTGTTTTCTAATTTTTTACCACTTAAATGGGCTGTTGATAGCATCGAACCAGGAAAGATAATTATCTTTGATTTCTCCGAAGGCTATTTAATCGATCACTCAATATTGATTTATATAGATGAATTTAGTGCGCATTATGCACGAACTGGCGGTTCGTGCAGGAAAGTGGGGCATGCCCTGGAAACGTATTCTGATCATGATTTGGCTGTCCGGCTAATGACAGTAGATGATAGAAAGTAATATGCAGGTAAGCAGGTGTGGGCAGAGGCCGGGTAGGCATCAGTCATCTGCTCTGTTTATCTGCAGGTTTAATGGCTCTGCAGTACTTTGTACTTTGCTTTATGTTCCACTGGTTTTTAACTTTGCCAAGCGTTAACTTTGTATGATTTGCCATTTCTGGGTAGTACCCACATCTGATATAAAGATACAAACCAGGTGATAGCAGCGCATAAGCTGTAGCCTATCCCTGAAATAATGGTAAGCCAAGCAAATTCAGGGACGATTTTTGTTAGCCACCAGGAAAAAACATCAATGGCAAGAAAAAAGAAGGGCGCGCTGACTATAAATATTCTCAGTCCTTGCTTTATGCCGACAGATAGACTGAATATCATGCCATTAAAGAAAAATATAAAAGAAATGGCAAAAATGTGGATATGGGAAATCCGGGTTAATGAGCTGGCAGTCGCTCCCTTTTCTGACTTTGCAACACGTTTAACTTCTTCAAATTGGGTGAAATCAGGTAAGCCGGGAATGGTGCTATGACATGAAATGCAGTTGCTGTAAAAAACTTCTTTAAGCTGCTGGTTCCACTGTTCTTCTGGCGCGCCATTTCTAACCCATTTTATGATTTTTAACTTGTCAGCTGCGGATGCTTTGTCACTCATGGATCCATTAAGTTTTATTTCAATTTTGCTGTGCTTAGGGTCGCCATGATAGCTGTATACAATATCGTCTACAGATAAGCCAATCTTCCCGTCGGCCATGCCATGAGTCATTAATATCTGTGCACTTGCAAGCAGTGCGCCCAGTCCAATGACCAGTAAATAGCTGGTAAATAAGCTTTTCACGGTTAGGTTAAGACTGGGCAGGTTTATCCAGTCCGAGCTGAAAGTTGAGTTATTTGTTTCTGAGGTCATTTTAAAAAGAGGGGTAGTGGCTCAATGGAATTCATAGCGTTATTTTTGCTTCTGTCTGTAATCGATAATTTCAAAAATCTTTACCACCTGTTTGACGCCTGTTTCTCTGCGGGCAATTTCGGTTGCAACAAGTCCTTCATTTTTATGGACTAGGCCAAGGAGATAGACCACGCCATTTTCGGTGATGACTTTTACTCGCGTAGCATCAAAACCAGGTAAGTTTTTAACATTGCTTAAGGATGACTTTACTTTTGCGGTGATCAGAGTGTCATGTGCGCGGGTGGAGAAAGATGACAGAGGAGCTACTTTTATTTCGTTGTGTATCAGCTTTACCCCAGAAATGGTTTGAATAATGGAAATTATTTTTTGGCGTAATTTTTCTGTAGGTGCTTCCCCTGTTACCAGTACAGTACCATTATAGGCTGTTACATTGAAATGGCATTTACTGCGGATATCATCGTGAGCGTTTAGCTCTATCCCCGCATTGATTTCTATCCGTTCGTCAATTAACAGTGCCTTGCTGGTCCTGCGGTCATGCAAAACGGAGAGTCCCGTAACTTCAGCTCCGCCAGTCATTAAGGCTGAGCATGCTGAAAGCATTATAGGGATGAGAATAAAGACAAGGGTATTTTTCATTTTTTTATCCGCCGAAAAGCTGCTGATCTATTAAGTCGCAAAGACAGTGAGTGATAAGTAAATGAACTTCCTGAATTCTTGCCGTTGATTCGGATGGTACCCGAATTTCAATATCTGTTTCATTTAGCAGGGATGCTAAGGCACCGCCATCTTTGCCTGATAACGCAATAACGCTTACATTTTTATCGTGAGCTGCTTTTACAACGCTGAGAATATTTCTTGAATTGCCGCTGCTGGTGTAAACAAGCAGAATGTCTCCAGGCTGTCCCAGTGCGCGTAGCTGTTTGGTAAAAACTTCATCAAAATGGTAGTCATTGGCTATAGAGGTAATGGTCAATATGTCGCTAGTCAATGCGATGGCCGGGAGAGCAGGGCGTTCACGTTCAAAGCGATTGAGCATTTCGGAAGAAAAGTGCTGAGCATCTCCGGCTGAGCCGCCATTGCCACAGGCAAGTATTTTTTTGTCATCAACAAGCGATTCAACAATTTTCTGTGAAGCGAATTCTATCAATTCACATAAGCTAGACATGGACTCTTGTTTTGTCTGTATGCTGTCTGAGAAATGGCTGATAATTCTATCTTGTAGGCTCATATAGGAAAGTGTATCTGAATTGAAGGTAAAGTTTTTAAAGACTTATTAATATGATGTTTAAAGTGCAATTTCTATCAAGCTGATCAAGTGTAGCCGGGCTGTATGCCGTATCAGGCTGACTAGGATGCTGCTCTCAATGCTCGATAGGCAGTTTTGCACTATCTCTATATTATACTGGTTTGTTTTTTGAAGATAGTTCTATTAGTCGGCTGGACTTAAAGGCCTAAAAGGAGGCATTTGATTGTGGCCTCCGGCGTAATTGTACTGATTTATAGCGGTATTGCCCAACATACAAGAGCTTTAGAAAGGGCCGCATCAATATTTAGACTTGCGTTAACTATTTCTGCGCTCTTCCCCTGAGTACATTTCACTGTCCTTGGTAAAGTCAGACTCCCTTTTCAAAATAGGCAATATAAACTGGCTCTTTATTTTTAAACCCAGCCAGGTAATTAATGCAATGAATACCAAATCTAGACTGAAATTTAAAGAATATGCTGAGGTGATATTTAATGCCGCTGTGATAAAAAGCAGTATTCCTATTAGATAGAAACGAAAACCTAAAACTATGCCCGTTAAAAACATGGTGTGAGCAAGGATGATATGTATGAAAATACTGGCTTCTGAGGGTTTTATGCGGTCAAAGTCCCATAGAAAAAAAACTAGAATTACGGCAATAAATGCACTGCCCCAATAGAATAGCTCGTATCTTATAAGGTGGGCAGTTTTTCGTCCTGTACGCAGGCATTTTGCCTTCTCGCTTAAAATGGATGCGATGAAAAAGAAAGGGGTTATTGCTAACCAATAAATAAAAGCAATAAACAGGGAGGCTTCCATTATTATCTCTCCTACAAAGCTGGCCGCTATTAATGAGATAAAAATATATTCATCAATGTTTGGAGTGAGCAAAAAATGCTTAAGTCCTTGGTTTTCCAGTTGGTTGTCATCAGCCATTTTGAATCCTTAATCTCTAATTGTTAATACATTAGTTTCAGTATAGACAGGGATTTTAGATCGACTTGTTTTATTGCAGTTTAAAGACAGAAGATGCTGTACAATTGCCCGCTAGAGTTGGCCGAGCAGTCGCTGTTTTATTGCAAGATAAGACGGAGGAAAGTCCGGGCTCCAATGGGCAGGGTGCCAGGTAACGCCTGGAAGGCGTGAGCCTATGGAAAGTGCCGCAGAAAATATACCGCCTGGCTTCTTGCAAAAGAAGTTCGGTAAGGGTGAAATGGTGCGGTAAGAGCGCACCGCGCTTGCTGGCAACAGCAGTGGCAGGGTAAACCCCACCTGGAGCAAGATCAAATAGAGGAGCAGACGTGTGGCCCGCGCGGCTCCTGGGTAGATTGCTTGAGCCGTCAGGTGACTGGCGGCCTAGATGAATGGCTGTTCTCGACAGAACCCGGCTTACAGGCCAACTCTTTTTCTTTTTAATGCTTTAAATATATAGTTTTAGGATGAAACTCCTTCATAAAGTCTTCAAATAAATTCAATTCTTATTCCCCAAGGTTGATATTCAAAACTTGCAATTTGCTAGCTATACCCTCCCATTTCTATTAATGTTTTGTTTGTACTGAAAAATGCTATATTTTTTAATTGCTTAGCGGTGTTTTTTGTCCCGTATTTCTATGGCGTCAGTTATTTTGACGGTTATAGGTGCGGTGGAAAATAGAATAAATTACTCATTAATCTTGTTTCAGAATATTTTTTTTCTTTATATTTGTTACTAGATAAAAGATTAACAGTACCCCCTAAGCTTTTGATAAAAGCTGGTCTTTTAAGCCTTTATTTTGGCGATAAAGCATATCAGAGAAAAATAAGTTTAAAAGCCATAGTACAAAAAGGAATATTTTAATGTGAATCAATCTTGACGAAGAATAAATAGATACCTATAGTTGTAATTAAGTGGAGAGAAGTGGTGTAAAATGGATTTTTTTATTTATTTGGGGGCGATTTGTGTTTCGTGGTGTAAGCAATATCAATTTGGATGCTAAAGGGCGTCTTGCAATTCCTACTCGGTATCGAGCGGAGTTACAGGAAGGCTGTGAGCGTCAAATGATAATGACTATTGCCATGGATGGTCGCGGAGTAAGCGAAGCAGGCTGTCTTTGGCTGTATCCGCTGCCTGAATGGGAAAAACTAGAGCTTACCATTAGTAAGTTGCCCTCTTTAAATAAATTGGCAGTAAAACTGCGCCGTTTTCTAATTGGAAATGCAACTGAGTGTGAAATGGATGCGCAGGGGCGGCTGTTAGTTTCTGAAAAGCTAAGAACATTTGCTGGGATGGAAAAGCATGTTGTTTTAGTGGGACAGCTAAATAAGTTTGAAATTTGGAACGAGGCTGCCTGGAATAAAAAAGAAAGTGAATTGATGAATGATGATGATATTTCTGCAGCTGACTTAGAAGAAATCAAAGATATATCATTTTAATGGAACACTTATCCGTTTTATTTGAAGAGTCTTTGCAGGGTTTAAATATAAAGCCCGATGGATTTTACATAGACTGTACTTTTGGGCGAGGTGGGCATAGTAAAGGAATAATGGATCAATTGAGTGAGTCTGGACGGCTGCTTGCGTTTGATCGAGATTTAGCTGCCATCAACTCGGTTTATGCCGATGAAATGCAAAAGGATTCACGGTTTACAATGCATCATGGCTGTTTTTCTGATTTGGAGGCTGTTGTGAATCAGATTGGCTGGCAAGGACAGGTGGATGGCGTATTGATGGATCTTGGCGTTTCTTCGCCACAGCTGGATGATTCGTTAAGGGGGTTTAGCTTTATGAAAGAAGGGCCTTTGGATATGCGAATGGATGATAGTACAGGCTTATCGGCAGCAGAATGGCTGCAGAACGTTGAAGAAAAGGATTTGGTCAAGGTGCTATTTGAATATGGCGAAGAGCGTTTTGCCAGGCGTATTGCAAAGGCCGTGATTGAAAGACGAGATAGCTCGCCTCTGCAGACGACGTTGGATCTGGCAAAGTTGATTGAAACAGCGGTACCTAAGCGTGAGAAGCATAAGCATCCAGCAACGCGAAGCTTTCAGGCAATAAGGATTGAAATTAATAGTGAGCTGGAAGAAATTAAAACGGGTTTACAGCAGGCAATCAATGTTCTAGCCCCCGCAGGACGGTTGGTTGTTATTTCATTTCATTCATTGGAAGACAGGATTGTAAAACGGTTTATTAGGAATGAATCTGGACGTAAAGTTAACCCGGGACGCCTACCTATTAGGGAAATGGATATTGAACAAGGCGTTTTGAAGCGGCTGGGTAAGGCAGTTAAGGCCGGGAAGGCAGAGCTGCAAAATAACCCAAGGGCACGAAGTGCAGTAATGCGAGTGGCAGAAAGAGTTTAGAGCGTTGTCTTTTTCTCACATTTCTATCATCGCGGGTTTACTTACTGTATTGCTGGTTTCTGCATTAGCGGTTATTGGCAGTAAGTATCAGTCCCGTTCGCTCTTTGTAGCGATTCAGGCTCAGGAAGCCAGTTTGGATGAATATGAAATTGAGTGGGGGCAGTTGCAATTGGAATTAACAACTTTAACTGAAGAAAGTAGAGTTGAGCGGGTGGCTAAAAGGCAGTTGAAATTGAGAATGCCAGACCGTGGAAAAATTATTTATATTAAGCCTTAGCCATGATTAGGGAGGGATATGGGCAAACAGGAAAGGTTAAGCCTAGGAAATTTGTAATTAGGCGAAGGTTTTTGCTAGGGGTTATGCTGTTTGGGATGATGGCATTGGCAGGAAGAGCTGTGTTTTTGCAGATTATAGACACCCAGTTTTTACAGCGGCAGGGCGATATGCGACATGTTGGTGTGGTGTCTGTATCTGCTTATAGAGGCAAGATTTTAGACAGGAATAATGAGCCATTGGCGATTAGTACGCCAGTGGAATCAGTTTGGGTAAATCCTCAGCATTTTAACAAAACGGAGCAGAGTAGATTTAAGCAGGCCGCAAAATTGCTTAAAGTGCCCAATAAAAAACTGAGATTTTTGTTAAGGGCAAAGACTGATACGCGGTTCAGTTATTTAAAAAGAAGAATTAACCCTGCATTAGCAGAAAAAATTAAGGCAATGCAGTTAAGCGGTGTTTATTTTGAAAGGGAATTTAAGCGCTATTATCCCGCTGGTGCCGTGTCTGCACATGTAGTGGGTTTCACTGATATTGATGATGTTGGTCAAGAAGGCATAGAACGGGGATACGAGCAGAGTTTAAAAGGAATTTCAGGTAAAAAGCGGGTGATTAGAGACGGTCATCGCAGGGTAATTAAAGATATCGAAAACATTCAGATACCTGTTTCAGGGCAGGATCTGGTTTTAAGTGTTGACCAAAAAATCCAATATTTAGCATTTAAGGCGTTAAAGGCAGGGTTTATTGAACATAAAGCACTTTCAGCATCGCTAGTGGTATTAGATGCAAAAAATGGGGAGGTACTGGCTGCTGTGAACCAGCCGGCGTTTAACCCCAACACTCGAAAAGGAATGAAAGCCAATTCGATTCGTAACAGAGCAATGTTAGATGTTTTTGAGCCAGGTTCAACAGTAAAGCCCTTTGTTATTGCGGCAGCTTTGGACGGAGGGTATGCGGATGAGGATATTCAGATTGAGACTCATGGCTTTTATAGAGTGGGGCGAAATTTGGTAAAAGATACCCGTAATTACGGAACTTTGGATTTGATGCATATTTTGAAGAAATCCAGCAATGTTGGGATTAGTAAGGTTGCTTTAATGATGCCCAGGGAATATTTTTGGAATAGCTATAACCAGTTAGGTTTTGGTGTTGCCGCTAACGTTGGCTTTCCTGGAGAAGCCAGCGGTACATTGCTGGACTTTCAGCGATGGCATGATTTTGAACATGCAACCTTATCTTATGGGTATGGGGTTTCAACTTCAGTACTGCAGCTGGCAAGAGCATACACCGCTTTGGCTGATGATGGGGTGCTGCATTCGGTAAGCCTGTTAAAGCGAGATGAAGATGATGATGCAAAGCGTGTGTTTTCTGCTGATGTGGCAATAAAGGTCAGAGGAATGCTTGAACATGTTATTGAAAGGGATGGAACGGCTTACAAGGCCAGAGTGGACGGCTATAGAGTTGCAGGGAAGACGGGAACAGTAAAAAAAGCAACAGCGGGCGGCTATGCTGATGATCGGTATTTGGCTGTGTTTGTGGGGTTGGCGCCTGCGAGCAATCCGCGGTTTGTGATTGCTGTGATGGTGGATGAGCCAAGTGCCGGTGAATACTATGGCGGCACAGTGGCTGCACCTATTTTTGCAAAAGTGATGGCAGGGGCTTTAAGAGTGTATGGCGTTGCTCCTGATAAAGAAGAAACAATGCCTGTATTGCTGACTGGAGCAGAATGATTTTATCTGAATTGCTAGATGGGCCGGTTAATAAGCTATGGGAAGATAATGCTGTTGAAATTAGGGGGATTGCCCTGGACAGTCGAAAAGTAAAAAAAGATTTTGTTTTTTTTGCGGTTGACGGAGCAGTTGAACATGGGATGGTTTATGCCAGGCAGGCAATAGAAAATGGAGCTTTTGCCGTTATTTATGACCCTAGGGGATGTGAAAACATTACCCTTGAACAGTTTGAAAGCTATGCATTGGAGGTAAAGGAGTTAGCGTTAAAGCTGGGCAGTATTGCAGATAGGTTTTATCACTCGCCTTCCAAAAGGTTGGATGTGATCGGGGTAACGGGTACTAACGGCAAAACAACATGCAGTCAGTTTTTGCAGCAGTTAATGCCAGACTGTGGGGTGATAGGTACTTTAGGCTGGGGGGAAGGGAAAGCTTTAACTAAAACGCTTAATACCACGCCTGGTGCTTTAGATGTACATCAGATTTTGGCAAGGTTTGCAGAAGACAAAAAGAAAGCAGTGGCAATGGAAGTTTCATCTCATGGATTAGAGCAGGGACGTGTTAATGCAGTTAATTTTAAAGGTGCACTATTTACTAATTTAAGTAGGGATCATTTGGATTATCACGGCTCGATGGAGGCTTATCTAAAAGCTAAGTTGGCGCTGTTTAAAAGGCCTGAACTGGAATTTGCTGTGGCCAATACGGATGATGATAGCAGTGAGCTGTTTTTAAATGCCACTCAGCGACATGTTAAACGCTGGGCTTTTAGTGCAAAGGGACGGGAAAGCCTAATGGCTGAAAATGTAACAGCAGATAAGGTTGAATACAGTTTAAATGGTATTAAGTTTTATGTTTGCTGGGGCCGCAAAAGGGTTTTGATACAGACAAAAATTGTTGGCGATTTTAATTTAGAAAATATATTGGCTGTTATTACGGTGTTATTGGCTGAAGGGTACTCATTAGATGAGGCGGGCAGAAAAGCAAATGGACTGGCGCCGGTTGTCGGAAGAATGGAAGGCTTTGGCGGAAAGGGCAAGCCTTTTGTATTTGTAGATTATGCTCATACGCCAGATGCATTAGAGAAAGTGCTGCAGGGGTTAAGGAAATATTGTTCGCAAACCTTATGGCTGGTTTTTGGCTGCGGTGGAAACAGAGATAAAGGCAAGCGTGCTCAAATGGGTGCTGTTGCTGAAAAAATGGCAGACCAAGTGGTGATTACTGATGATAATCCGCGTTTAGAAAAGCCAGAACTGATTATTAATGACATTGTTGATGGCTTTACTGGAGAAGATAGATTTGAAATCATTCAAAACCGAGAAATGGCAATACAAAGCGTGATAAACAAAGCAGACAAGAATGATTGCATTGTGATTGCAGGCAAAGGGCATGAGTGTTATCAGGATATAAAGGGCATTAAACATGAGTTTAGCGATCAGCAAGTTGTTCAGCAGGCATTATTGGAATGGGCTAAATAGTAAATGAAAATGCTATTGAGTGAAATTGCGACAGCAGTTGATGGCTATTTAAATGGAGCAGACTTGGCTGTTTCAGCTGTCAGTATAGATAGCAGAACATTGGCCAAAGCTGATTTATATATCGCGATAAAGGGCAAAGTGTTTGATGGGCATGCTTTTATTGATCAAGCTGAAGCGGTAGGGGCAAGTGCAGTTTTAGTGGCAGAGCAAAGTGATAGTGAGCTGCCGCAAATAATTGTAAAGGATACTCATTTGGCACTGGCTGAGTTGGCAGGAGCCTGGAAACGTAAGATAAGGGTAAAAACTGTAGGGATAACAGGCAGCAACGGCAAAACTACTGTAAAGGAAATGATAGCAGCCATTTTGAGTATTAATGCTAATGTGCTGTTTACAAAAGGCAATTTGAATAATGATATTGGCGTGCCGCTGACATTGCTGAAATTGCAGGACCAGCATCAGTATGCAGTGATAGAAATGGGAGCCAATCATTGTGGCGAGATTACTTACAGCAGTCGTTATGCTCAGCCTGATATTGCAGTGATTACTAATGTCGGGGCGGCACATATCGAAGGTTTTGGCAGTATTGAAGGTATTGCCAAAGCGAAAGGTGAAATTGTTAAAAGTTTAGGCAGTGATGGCATTGCCGTTTTAAATAGGGATGATCAATTTTATAACTTTTGGAGGACATTAGCTAAAGAAAAAAAAGTGGTTAGTTTCGGTCTGGAGAAAAGTGCTGATATTACGGCAAAAGATATTGTGTTTAAAGCAAAGACTGAAGGGTTTTTTACCCAGTTTATATTATTGGCAGATGGCGAAGAAATTATGATAGAGCTGTCTTTGGCTGGGCAGCATAATGTGATTAATGCCTTGGCTGCGGCCGCTTGCTGCATAAGTTTAGGGATACCGCTGCAGCAGATAAAGCGGGGGCTGGAAATAATCCGGCCTGTGACCGGGCGCTTACAGCCATTAAAAGGCAAAAAGGGGGAATTGATTATAGACGATACCTATAACGCAAACCCGAGCTCTGTAAAAGCGGCAGTAGAAGTTCTGATGCAGTGTGAAGGAAAGCCCTGGTTTGTGATGGGGGCGTTAGCAGAAATGGGGACAGACAGTGTAATAAGGCATAAAGAGTTAGGTGAATTAATTAAGTCAATGAAAGTAGTGCGCCTGCTGACTATAGGCTCCGATGCAGAATCTACCTCCAGTGCTTTTGGCAGAGGAGCCACTTTTTTTAAGTCGCAGCAGCAGTTGATATCATATTTACAGCAAGAAATGAAGGGAAATGAAACTGTATTGGTTAAAGGGTCGCGTTCGCAAAAAATGGAAAATATTGTGGCAGCATTAGTTACAGATTTTAGGACATAAAGAGGAAGAATGTTACTTTATTTAACAGATTATTTGATGAACTTTGATGGCGGTTTTCGAGTATTTCAATACTTGACATTGAGGGCAATTTTAGGCGCATTAACAGCATTAATTATTTCGTTTATTGTCGGTCCGACGATGATTAAAAGGCTGACTAGAAAAAAAATTGGACAGTCGATTAGAGATGACGGCCCGGAATCGCATTTAGAAAAAGCGGGGACGCCAACAATGGGCGGTGCTCTGATCCTGGTGGCTATTGCAATAAGCACATTGCTCTGGGCTGATTTGGACAATAGATATGTCTGGGTAGTTCTGCTGGTGACATTAGGTCATGGAATTATCGGTTTTGTTGATGACTATAGAAAGGTTATGCAAGGAAACAGTGATGGCCTTTCGGCAAAAGCAAAGATATTTTGGCAATCAGTATTTGCACTGGGCGCAGGCGCCTTTCTATATATGACTAAAGAAGTGCCTGCAGAAACACAGTTTATTGTGCCTTTTTTTAAAGATGTAATGATTGAGATGGGGTGGTTCTATATCGTTGTTACCTATTTCGTCGTTGTGGGTACCAGCAATGCTGTTAACTTAACGGACGGCCTTGATGGGTTAGCCATTATGCCGACAGTTATGGTGGCCGCTGCATTGGGGATTTTTGCCTATTTGTCGGGGAATATAAAGTTTGCAGAATATTTGGCAATTCCCTATTTACCTGAATCAGGGGAGCTGATTGTATTTTGTGCGGCTCTAGTGGGAGCCGGCTTAGGTTTTTTATGGTTTAACGCCTATCCGGCCATGGTATTTATGGGCGATGTGGGGGCGCTGGCACTAGGCGCGGCTTTAGGGATTGTAGCCATATTGGTTAGACAGGAAATCGTCCTGATGATTATGGGCGGCGTGTTTGTGGTTGAGACTATCTCAGTCATTATTCAGGTGGTTTCATTTAAGATGAGAGGCAAGCGAGTCTTTTTAATGGCTCCTATTCATCATCACTATGAATTAAAAGGCTGGCCGGAGCCAAGGATTATTGTACGTTTTTGGATAATAACCTTTGTACTGGTTTTGATAGGGTTGGCAACGTTGAAATTAAGATAGTGATGGATAGCGATACTGTTTCAAGAGCATTAGATATACAGCTGTCTTTGAACAAAGAGTCAAAGATCTTAGTGGTAGGGTTGGGTGAAACTGGGTTTTCTGTTGCTAAATTCTTACATCGGCTATCACTTCCTTTTGCAGTGATCGATAGCAGAGATAAACCGCCACTTAATGATGCACTGTTAGCGGATTATCCTGATACCCCGGTTTTTACCGGCGGTTTTGATAAAGCGGCTTTTGATGTGGCGACTCACCTAATAGTGAGCCCAGGGGTCAGCTTACAGGAGGCGTCGATTAACAGAGCTTTGCTAAAAGGTGCAAAATTGGTTAGCGATATTGACTTGTTTGCTTGCAGTACTGATAAACCCATAGCGGCCATTACAGGTTCAAATGGTAAAAGCACTGTGACAACTATGCTGGGATCAATGGGCGTAGCTTCGGGTATTAAAACCGCCATAGGTGGCAACTTGGGAACGCCAGCGTTAGATTTGCTGGATGAGACTGTAGAGCTGTATGTGATAGAGCTTTCCAGTTTTCAATTAGAGAGAGCTTCTGTTCTAAATGCGCAAGTAGCTACCGTTTTAAATGTATCAGCAGATCATTTGGATAGACATGATGGCATTGATGGCTATGCGAAAGAAAAGCAGAAAGTGTTTCTCGGCGACGGGGTAATGGTGCTAAATGAAGATGATTCGATAGTCAGGGAAATGGAGCGGCAAGGCAGAAAGACAATATTCTTTTCCACACATAAGAATAAAGGTTTTCATCTGCGGCAGTATCAAGGCGAAAGCTGGCTGATGAATGAGGATCAGCCATTAATGCGCCGGCAGGAATTGCCTTTAGAGGGTTTGCATAACGTTGCAAATGCACTGGCAGCAATGGCAATGGGGGGGGAGATAGAATTAAATGTTACTGCCATGTGCAATGCTTTGCGAAAATTTAAAGGCTTGAGCCATAGAATGCAGAGGGTGGCAGAATTTAGAGGAGTTACCTGGGTTAATGATTCTAAGGCAACTAATATCGGTGCCTGTGTAGCCGCGCTTGAAGGCTATCAGCATAAAGTGGTGTTGATAGCAGGCGGTGATGCAAAAGGTGCTGATATGACAGAGTTGGTTCCGGCAGTAAAAGAAAGTGCAAAGTGTGTAGTTTTAATGGGCAAGGATGCGGATGTGATAGACAGTGCCATTAACGGCTGCGTTCCAACATATAAAGTGGAAACTGTTCAGCAGGCTGTTGCAATAGCGGTGGGTTTGGCAAAGGAAGGGGACAGTGTTTTATTGAGCCCTGCCTGTGCAAGCATTGATCAGTATAAAAGCTATCAGGATAGAGGGGATAAATTTACTGCGGCAGTATTGGCCTTAGTTGCATGAGTGGACGGACGAAAAGTAGCTTTCATATGGATTATTTTCTGCTATTTATATGTACCGGTCTGTTGCTGTTAGGTTTTGTTATTTTGACATCTTCCTCGTTGCATTTAGGCGAAAAAATGGTAAATGACATTTTATATTATCCGACTAGACAGTTAATGCATATTGTTATTGGTCTTTGTGTTGCGGTAGTCGTTGCATTTATTCCCCTGAGGCTATGGGAGAAGGTAGGACCTTGGCTATTTATTGCCGGATTGGCTTTGCTAGTTTTTGTTTTGATACCGGGGTTGGGTGTCAAAGTTAAGGGAAGCACGCGATGGATGGCATTAGGCGGATTAAGAATTCAGGTTTCAGAAATAATTAAATTTATATCTGTGGTCTATATGGCGGGATATGTGACAAGGCATCAGGAGCACGTACAGCAGTCTACCTATGGTTTGGTAAAACCTTTGCTGCTATTTTCCATTGCCTGCTTTTTGCTATTGCTCGAACCCGATTTTGGGTCCTCTGTGGTTATCTTGGTGATAGCAATGGGCGTAATGTATTTAAGCGGTGCACGGTTATGGCAATTTTTAATATTGATAGCTATCGTCGTGGTGCTGGGCATGTTGCTGGTGTATTTCTCACCTTATCGCTGGGCTAGAGTAACAGGTTTTATTGATCCCTGGGCGGATGCTCAAAACACGGGCTTTCAATTGACGCAGGCGTTAATTTCATTTGGGCGGGGTGAGATATTTGGAGTCGGATTAGGAAGCGGTATACAAAAGCTATTTTATTTGCCAGAAGCACATACCGATTTTTTATTTTCGGTGGTAGCAGAAGAGTTAGGTTTAGTTGGCGTGCTAGCTACGATTGTACTATTTAGTTTACTGCTTTGGCATGCATTCAATCTTGCTGTAAAGGCGGAACAGGCAGGTGAAGAGTTTGCCGCTTTTGTCGCCTATGGGCTGGGAATATGGTTTGGTTTTCAGGCATTTGTCAATATGGGCGTTAATATGGGAATCTTGCCGACTAAAGGGCTGACGCTGCCATTAATGAGCTATGGCGGTGGCAGCATGATTATTATGTGTGCTGCGATGGCATTATTATTTCGCGTATACAGTGAAATTGAAGATAAGAGACAGAATAAAGGACAGAGATAATGGGACGGCGAATTGTGATTATGGCAGGCGGAACAGGGGGGCATGTATTCCCCGCGCTTGCTGTTGCCCAATTTTTAAAGTCAAAGGAGTGGGATGTTAGCTGGATAGGCACGCGGCGGGGAATGGAAAGCCGAGTGATTCCCGCGAATGGCATAGAAATAGATTGGCTGTCAGTCGAAGGAATTAGAGGTAAAGGGATAAGAGCAATGATGGCCAGTATCAGTCAGTTGCTGAAAGCATTCTGGCAGGCATTTAAGATTTTTCGGAAACGTAAGCCTAATGTGATTTTAGGTATGGGCGGATATGTTGCAGGACCTGGCGGAATGGTAGCCAGTTTAATGGGCATTCCTTTAGTTATTCATGAACAAAACCGTGTGCCTGGAACAACTAACAGGCTGTTGGTGAAAAAGGCGGACAGGGTGTTGGAAGCTTTTCCTGATAGTTTTCCCCCAACGGCTAAAGCAATGTTTACTGGCAATCCACTTAGATCATATTTTTTGGATTTTCCTGAAAAAGAACTTTGGTCCAAAGAGTCTGAGAGGCCATTACGTATTTTAGTCATTGGTGGCAGTCAGGGTGCAAAATTTTTAAATGATGTTGTCCCTGCTACAGCCAAACATCTGGAAAAGGTTGAAATAAAGCATCAGACCGGAGCTGCATCGCTGGAATTGGTAGCGAAAAAATATGCTGAATTAGAGATTGAAGCGGAGGCTGTTGAGTTTATAGAAGACATTGCTTCAGCCTATCAATGGACAGATTTAGTTATTTGCCGTGCAGGTGCGATGACGGTGAGTGAAATAGCGGCAGTTGGTATTCCAGCTATTTTTATTCCTTTGCCACATGCGATTGATGACCACCAAACGGCAAATGCACGGTATTTAGCTGACGCTGATGCCGCTGTTTTATTAGTTCAAAATGAATTTAATGAGGTTTCGTTAATCAACGCTATTGAAAAGGTTAAAGTGTCGTTAAGTGTGATGACTGCAGCTGTAAAGAATAAAGCAAAATTAGATGCAACTGAGGTTGTAGCCAATATTTGCATTGAGGAAGCGAATAAATGAATATGCCAGATATACAGAGACCTACTCAATTGTTAGGGGTCATAAAGAAGATTCATTTTGTCGGTGTCGGCGGTACAGGAATGAGTGGCATTGCTGAAGTGCTATCAAATTTGGGCTATGACGTTTCAGGGTCAGATATTAAAGAAAGTGCTGTTACTAAAAGACTGCAGCAGCAAGGCGTCACCGTACATATTGGGCATACTAAAGACAATGTAAAAAATGTAGATGTAGTGGTTACCTCTACAGCCGTTGACAAAAAAAATAAGGAAGTTAAAGCCGCCTATGCCAATAAAATTCCTGTGATTCCTCGAGCTGAAATGCTGGCAGAATTAATGCGCTTTAGGTTTGGAATTGCGGTAGCAGGCACTCATGGCAAAACCACAACCACAAGCTTAACTGCCAGCATACTTGCAGAAGGCGGCTTAGATCCAACTTTTGTAATTGGGGGACGGTTAAATAGTGCAGGTACTAACGCCAAGCTAGGTTTAGGTCAATACTTAGTGGCAGAAGCGGATGAAAGTGATGCTTCGTTTTTGCATCTGCAACCGATGATGGCTGTGGTAACTAATATTGATCAGGATCATATGGAGACCTATGGAGGAAGCTATCAGCGATTGAAAGAAACTTTTTTAGAGTTTTTACATCATTTGCCCTTTTATGGTTTGGCTGTTATGTGTCTTGATGATCCAGGCGTACAGGAAATATTGAATGAAATAGCCAAGCCGGTAAAAACCTACGGTGTACATGAAGATGCTGATGTCCGAGCTACAGATATAAAGCAGAAGGGTATGCAAACCTCTTTTACCGTTGAGCGTTGGGGTGATCATAAACCTTTGCACGTTACCTTAAATATGCCTGGCTGGCACAATATGCTGAATGCATTGGCATCAATTGCGATTGCAACGCGACTGGACGTGGACGATCAGGCAATTATAAAAAGCCTGGAGACATTTAAAGGGATTGGCCGGCGCTTTCAGTTGAACGGCGATATTGTGCTGGGAGATGGGCGTATTTCACTGGTTGACGATTATGGGCATCATCCAAGAGAAGTGGCTGCAACATTGGAGGCTATGCGTCAGGCATGGCCAGATAGAAGGAAGGTGGTTGTGTTTCAGCCGCATAGGTACACTAGAACTAGGGATTTATTTGAAGATTTTGTAGAGGTATTATCGACTGTAGACTTTCTAATCTTGCTTGATATTTATACAGCAGGCGAAGATGAAATTGTGGGTGCGAATGGTCAGGCCTTATCAAGTGCCATTCGAATGCGAGGGCAGGTAAACCCCGTATTTGTTAAAGACCGTAATGAACTGGCCGCTATTCTGGCCGGCATTGTACAGAAAGATGATGTGGTATTAACCATGGGTGCAGGCAGTGTAGGACAAATTGCCGCTGAACTGCCTGAGCAACTTGCTAATGCTATAAAGAAATGAAAGGGACTTTGCTAAAAAATGAACCATTGGCTAAATATACCAGCTGGCGGGTTGGAGGCCCGGCAGAACAGATGTATTTGCCCATAGATAGAAATGACTTAATTGAATTCCTTAAAGCATTGCCTAAACAGCAGAATGTTTACTGGCTTGGGCTGGGCAGCAATTTGCTAGTACGCGACGGTGGCATTAAAGGCACAGTGATTAATACCCGGGGACGATTAAAGAGGATGCAATTGCTAGAGTCAGGAAAAGTTTATGTGGAGGCTGGTGTCCCTAGTGCCCATGTTGCAAAATTTTGTATGGGACTTGGATTGGCTGGCGCAGAGTTTTTAGCTGGAATCCCTGGAACCATGGGAGGTGCATTAAAAATGAACGCAGGTGCATTTGGCGGGGAGACCTGGAATATTGTTGATAGCGTTGAAATGATTAATGCAGATGGGTTGGTTAGAAAACAAGGGGCTGAGGCATTTGAAGTGGCTTATCGGTCAGTGAAAGGTTTGGAAGGTGAATGGTTTTTATCTGCCGAATTAAATTTGCGAAAAGGCAAAGCTGAGTTAAGCCAGCAAAAAGTTAAAGAATTATTGGAGAAACGTGGACTGACTCAGCCTACAAACAAGCCAACCTGCGGGTCTGTGTTTAAGAATCCGCCAGGTGATTTTGCCGCCAGATTAATAGAAGCCTGCGGCTTAAAAGGCTATGCAATTGGAGGTGCCTGTGTATCAGAAAAGCATGCAAATTTTATTGAGAACACAGGGAGCGCGACGGCGACCAATATTGAAGAATTAATTGCCTATATTCAGTCACAGGTGCAGCAACAGATGGGAGTGACATTGTGTACAGAGGTTTGTAGGGTGGGGGAATCCTTGTGAAGGAAATGACCATTCAGCAGCCAGAAAAGTTTGGAAAAGTGGCTGTTTTAATGGGTGGAGTCTCAGCCGAAAGAGATATTTCAATTAAAAGTGGAATGGCTGTTACTGATGCATTGGAAAGACAGGGCGTCGATGTTATTGCAGTTGATATTAAAGAAAATTTAATAGAAATGCTGTCAGGAGAAAAAATTGACAGGGTTTTTAATATTATTCATGGACGTGGCGGAGAAGATGGTGTTTTGCAAGGTGTTTTAGATGCAATGAAAATGCCCTATACAGGTTCCGGAGTGATGGCTTCGGCACTGACCATGGATAAATTGCGAACCAAACTTTGCTGGCAAGGCGCTGGGCTGGCCACTCCAAAGTGGTTTGTTTTAAATAGTGTGCAGGAAATAGACTCTTGCATTGGAAGCTTAGGTTTTCCAGTTATTGTAAAGCCTGCTCAGGAAGGTTCCAGCATAGGAATGAGCAAAGCAAACAATAGGGACGAACTGTTAAAAGCCATGTCAGTTGCCGAAGGCTATCTGTGCGACGTGCTTGTGGAAGCATGGGTTGAAGGGGATGAATATACCGTTGCAGTGATTGATGGAGAGGCATTGCCTGTTATCCGTCTGGAAACGGCTAATGTATTTTATGATTTTGAAGCTAAATACCAATCAAATCGTACTCAATACCATTGTCCTTGCGGATTGTCAGAAAAGCAGGAAAGTGATTTGCAGTCAATGGCAGTAGAAGCTTGCGGAGTGGTTGGTGTTAAAGGCTGGGGACGTGTTGATGCATTTATTGACCGGCAGGGCCAAATACAGCTGATAGAAGTAAACACAGTGCCGGGCATGACTGACCACAGTCTTGTCCCCATGGCCGCAAAAGCAGGCGGGTGTAATTTTGATGAGTTGGTTTGGCGAATTTTAGAAACAGGCATGAATGAATAAAACGGCTATTTATTTTCTATTTGGATTTGTTTTAGTGCTAATGGCTGGATGGAAAGGGTGGCAAGAGTTTAAGGTGCAGGGAGCCGGTTGGCTACCGGTCAAATATGTAAGGGTTGTTGGGGCATTTCAATATATAGCTACCGGCAAGATAAAAGAAGTGATGCGCAACCGGGTTAATAATGGATTTTACAATGCGGATATTCAGCAGATTCAGGAATCAGTCAAGGCGTTGCCTTGGGTAGAGTCAGCAACTGTTGAAAGAATCTGGCCTGATACCATCAATGTAATGATTGATGAACAGAGGCCAGTAGTAAGGTGGGGCGATAATGAACTGTTAAATAAAAAGGGAAAGCGTTTTAAACCAGACAAAATTAATGATTTTAGTGAATTGATTTTATTGGCTGGGCCTGATGGGTACGAAAAGAAAATGCTAGGGGTGGTCAATGAGCTGTCTGATGCGTTTACTGAGCAGAGAATGAAATTAGCAGAGTTCCAGATTAATGAAAGAAGAGCGTGGACTATTAAGTTACAAAATAAAATAGTGCTAAATGCAGGAAGAAATCAGCCTTTAGAAAAAATACAGCGGTTTTTAAATACGATTTCTTTAATAACAGAGGAGCAAATGGCAAAAATTGCAGTGGTTGATTTGAGATATTCAAATGGATACGCCCTAACGTGGAAACAAGGCGATGATGCAATAGACTGGAAGAAAATAGCTGAAATGAATAAATCATAAGTGTGTTGAGTATGGCAAAGAAAACAGAACGAAATATTATTGTAGGACTTGATATCGGCACTTCTAAAGTGGCTGCTATTGTGGCTGAACATACTGGAAACGATGAGATAGAAATCATCGGAATAGGAACGGCTCCATCAAAAGGCTTAAAAAAAGGTGTGGTTGTCAATTTAGAATCAACGGTACATTCAATTCAGCGTGCAGTGGAAGAAGCTGAACTGATGGCGGGCTGTCAGGTTCAGTCCGTTTTTGCAGGAATTGCCGGAAGTCATATTAAGAGTTTGAACTCTCATGGCATTGTGGCAATTAAGGATAAAGAGGTTATGCAATATGATATTGATAGGGTGATTGACTCAGCCAGAGCTGTTGCAATACCCGCAGATCAAAAGATATTGCATATATTGCCTCAGGAATTCGTAATTGATCAGCAAGAAGGTATAAAAGAGCCGATAGGTATGTCAGGCATAAGGCTTGAAGCCAAGGTTCATATGGTGACTGGCAGTGTGAGTGCTGCTCAGAATATCATTAAATGTATCAGACGATGTGGGCTAGAAGTGGATGACATTGTTTTAGAACAGTTGGCATCATGTACATCTGTATTAACAGAGGATGAAAAGGAATTGGGTGTTTGCCTGATTGATATTGGCGGAGGAACCACTGATATTGCAATTTTTTCAGAAGGTGCAATTAAGCATACGGCCGTTATTCCTATAGCCGGAGATCAGGTGACTAACGATATAGCCGTTGCTTTAAGAACTCCGACGAAAAGTGCAGAAGAGATTAAGCGTGAATATGCCTGTGCATTAACGCAAATAGCAGATGCAGAGCAGATGATTGATGTACCAAGTATCGGTGATAGAGAGCCAAGAAAAATATCAGCGCAAAACCTGGCAGAAATTGTTGAACCAAGGTATGAAGAGTTAATGCTGTTAGTTCAGGCAGAATTAAGACGAAGCGGTTATGAGGATTTAATCGCAGCGGGTATGGTAATGACAGGCGGGAGTTCTAAAGTTCGTGGTCTTGTTGATTTGGCTGAAGAGATTTTTCATATGCCGGTACGGATTGGTGTGCCACAGCATGTTTCAGGACTGACAGATGTTGTGCAAAATCCAATTTATTCTACTGGAGTAGGATTGTTGCTATATGGAAGAGATCATCATGGAAGAACTGAAAGTTTGAGTAGTAGTGAAAGTATTTGGGCCAAAATGAAGAGTTGGTTTCAAGGTAATTTTTAAATTGTGTGGATGAGGAAAGAAAATGAAATATGAATTAATGGATATGCATAGTGATGGTGCGGTTATTAAGGTTATCGGTGTTGGCGGTGGCGGCGGCAATGCAGTTGATCATATGATAGACAGCCTTATTGAAGGTGTTCAATTTGTTTGTGCAAATACAGATGCACAGGCATTGCGCAGGTTAAATGTTGAAACTAAGGTTCAATTAGGCATTGAACTTACAAAAGGCTTGGGCGCAGGAACAAAACCGGAAGTGGGTAAGCTGGCTGCTGAAGAAAATAGAGAACATATTAAAGAAGTCATTGATGGTGCAGATATGGTTTTTTTAACTGCTGGAATGGGCGGTGGAACCGGAACGGGAGCTATCTCGGTGCTTGCGGAAGTTGCTAAAGACCTAGGAGTGCTCACTGTTGCTGTCGTTACTAAACCGTTCGATTTTGAAGGTAAAAAGAAAAAGCTAGTGGCGGAGGAAGGAATTCGTGAACTGGAAAAATATGTTGATTCGCTCATTATTATTCCAAATCAAAAGCTATTGCCTGTACTGGGTGGTAATCTGTCTGTAACCAATGCTTTTAATGCCGCTAACGATGTTTTATTAGATGCGGTGCAAGGCATTACAGAGCTTATTACCCACCCCGGTCTGATCAATGTTGATTTTGCAGATGTGAAAACGGTAATGGCTAACATGGGGGCTGCCATTATGGGTTCTGGTGCCGCTTCAGGTGAAAATCGTGCCAGAGAAGCTGCCGAGCAGGCAATTGCCTGTCCATTATTGGAAGATATTAACCTGCAGGGTGCGAAAGGTATTTTGGTTAATGTAACTGCTGCAGATATGGAGCTAACAGAGTTTGATGAAATTGGCAGCATAATGCAGGCCTTTGCATCGGAAGAAGCTGATATGAAGATCGGCATGGCAACAAATCCTGAAATGGGTGATGAAATCAAGGTTACCGTTGTAGCAACAGGTATGGGCAGCAATAAAGCTGCAGCAGTAAACTCCCCTGTTAAATTGGTACAAAAGGCGGCTGCAGGTGATATTAATTATGATGTTTTAGACAAACCTACCGTTATCAGACAAAGCAAGCAGGAACCGAGAGAAACGCGTTTTGGTGCACAGCCTAAAACTGATGTGGATTTGGATTACCTTGATGTTCCGGCTTTTTTGAGACGCCAGGCAGATTAAGGCTGTTGGCTGAAAGTGTGATAAAATTGCGAATTAGTTTTTATTGATAGCAATATATGATTAAGCAAAGAACATTAAAGAATACCATCAGAGCAACTGGCGTAGGTTTGCATAGCGGGGATAAGGTCTATTTAACCTTGCATCCTGCAGAACCAAATACAGGCATCCGTTTTCGAAGGGTTGACCTGGAAAATCCGGTTACAATTAATGCAACGCCAGAAAATGTCGGTGAAACTATGCTTTCAACCACATTGGTCAAAGATGGGATTAAAGTCGCTACTGTTGAGCATCTGCTTTCTGCTCTTGCCGGTCTGGGGATCGATAATGCCATTGTCGATGTAAGCGCGGCGGAAGTTCCCATTATGGACGGGAGTGCCGGCCCCTTTGTGTTTTTATTGCAGTCTGCCGGCGTATTTGAACAGGACAGGCCTAAACAGTATATTCGAATAAAAAAGGCTATTCGAGTCGAAGATGATGATAAATGGGCCGCTTTCGAACCCTTTGACGGTTTCAAGGTAACCTTTACTATCGATTTTGATCATCCGGCGTTTCCTGATCATTTAAAAACATCTGTAATGGATTTTTCATCGACTACTTTTGTAAAAGAAGTGAGTCGGGCAAGAACTTTTGGTTTTATGAAAGATATCGAATTTTTAAGGGAAAATAACCTGGCGTTGGGGGGAAGTTTAGATAATGCCATTGTTGTAGATAATAACAAGGTAATCAATGAAGATGGGCTGCGGTATGCCGATGAGTTTGTAAAACATAAAATATTGGATGCAATAGGCGATTTGTATCTGTTAGGCCATAGCCTGATCGGTGAGTTTAAGGGGTTTAAGTCAGGACATGCTTTAAATAACAAATTATTGCTGGCTTTGCTGGAAAATAAAGATGCATGGGAAAAGGTTTCATTTGAAAATGAAGAAGATGCACCCATCGCTTTTATGCGTTCAATTCCCTCGTCAGGTGAAGACTCATAAGCAACGTTAAATTGAGGAAGTTGAGCCAAGAAAAATTAGTAGAACGCTATATTTTTTAATAAGTTAATGTAGGCTGGATATGTCTAGTATATTTATCCGTTCCCCCGTTTGGCGATATGAAATCGCTTAACAGCTTGAAAATATGGGCTAAAACTCTGCGGGATAGTCCTCAATAAAGGCTGTGGCCATTTTTTCCAGACTTCCCACAAAATTCGTACTCAGCTGATTTATTTAGGTTGAAAGCAACTTCCTTTTCTACTTGTATGGCTTAGATTTTTTTTGAAAAGTTTGACCTAGCCGTAGTAGGGCGTCTTTTAGGTTCCCCTCATTCAGGTGTTCCGCCTGTTCTAAAATATAATCAATATTCTCATCAGAAGGAATATTTTTTGTTTTCTTTTGTTCTGGTTTCTGCTCAATGGACGAAGGAGTGATTTTTATCTGAAGGGTTTCAATAACCCCTTCATGTGAGCTTAATAGACCCTGAAGTATTGTCTGGTGATAAAATCTAAGCTGAGAAGACCAAATGGCCGAATCGGTATAAAGGGAAACTTTTTTATTAGATAAAACGCAGTATAAAGCGTGAGCGGATAAGTGATCAGGCAAAGTGGCTTTAATTTTTTTTAGCAGTGTAGCCTGAGTTTCTATCTTATACTTATAAAGTGTAAAGATTTTGCCGTTATAGCCTAGAGCTGATTTAAACGTATTAGTCTTAAAGGCCATAAAAATGGAAAATCAGTATCAATTGCAGGATTTAAACGCAAAACATTCAGATGTAACATTTTTGTACTGATCTTCATCTATTATAGCTACACTGTGCCAAAGTTCGCTATTTGAAATGTTCTTAATAAGTAGATCTGCTCTGCGAACACAGAGGTTTATATGGTTAAATGTTTTTTGAGTTAATGTTTTCTCTGTATCGGAACTGTTTTGTTTTACAGCAAAAATAGCATTGCCAGTAAAGATGACGGTATCACCTGAACTCGTTTTTTCTAAAAATGAAGGAGATATGGGTAGGTTGCTAATAATATGTAACATAATGCTTTCTCTTCTTACTTGGGTTTTAGTCTACATTAGGTAGATGTTGTAACTGTATAAAAAATAAGTGTTATATTTTATAATAATACATTTTTTATATTTAGCAAGTTTTTTTGTAAAATATTCGAAAAAGTAGGCGGGTGATGAGACAAAGCTTGCGCAACAGGATTTATTTAGGATTATGAGAACAATGCTTTTAAATTTAAGATTCTGCCTTTTGCTCACGGCCTAAAAGGTTTTGAACGGCAATGCGAGGGTCGAGCTTTTGGTATAGGACTTTATAGGTCTGTTCAATGATTGGCATTTCTATGCCGTGTTTTATTGAAAGTAAGTAAGTTTCTTTGGCAGCAGAAATACCTTCAACTTCCTGACCTATCTCTTTAAGGGCCGTCTCTTTATTTTTTCCTTCACCTAAAGCAAGTCCAAGGCGACGGTTGCGAGATTGATTGTCTGTACAAGTCAAAATTAGATCGCCAAGGCCAGCCATTCCCATAAAGGTATCTGCATGGCCGCCTAATTTAATGCCAAGGCGCATGATTTCTTGTAGTCCCCGGGTTATTAACGCGGATCGGGTATTGGCACCAAAACCTAGTCCATCAGCAATTCCAGCCGCAATAGCCAGTACATTTTTAACTGCTCCTCCAACTTGGACCCCGACAATATCACTGCTGGTATAAATTCTGAAATAATTGTTATGGAGAATGTCTGATATTTTAGATGAAAAGCGAAGATTATCCGATGCAATTGTAATTGCCGTGGGCAGGCCGGTCGCCACTTCTTTTGCAAAAGTAGGGCCTGATAAGACAGCGGTATGAATTTCATCAGAAAAGGTCTGTTTTACAACCTGGTTTAACAAAACGCCATCATCTGGGTTAAAGCCTTTAGTTGCCCATGCGATCTCAGTTTTGTTGCTGGTAAAATGCTTTATTTTTTCCAGTGTATCTCTAAAGGCATGGCTGGGAACAGAAATAAGGATAAGAGGGCTGGATTTAACGGCATCCTCTAAATTAGCCGTAATGCTAAGGTTTTCCGGAAATAGGAAGCCCGGTAAATAGCGTGAATTCTCTCTATTATTAGATAGAGAGGCCATGTGCTCCGCATTATGTCCCCATAAAAGGGTATGACAGCCATTTCTGGCTGCCTGAATAGCAAGTGCTGTTCCCCATGAGCCAGCGCCTAACACGCTGATTGCTGGTTGCATTAATTTACGGTGTTTGAACTGGGTGCTTGCTGTGCCTGTTGCAAATGCTGAGAATATAATGCATCAAAATTGACTGGAGCGAGGAGCAGTTGAGGAAAGCCGCCTTTTGCCACAATATCAGAGACCACTTCTCTGGCATAGGGGAATAAAATGTTAGGGCAAAAACTTCCAACCATCGGCCCCATTTCTTCATCGGAAAAACCGTCAAGGGAAAAAATTCCAGATTGTGTAACTTCTACTAAATATGCTGTTGTGTCTTTGCATTTTACAGTGACGGTTACAGACAGTGTAACTTCAAATAATGCATTTTCTAAAGGCTCAACATTAGTTCCAAGATTGAAATCAACGGTTGGCTCCCATTTTTCAGTAAATATTTGCGGTGAATTTGGGGTTTCAAAGGAAACGTCTTTGGTATATATTTTTTGAATTGAGAATTTCTTTTCTTCAGTTGCGTATTGTTCTGCCATGATTTTTTATTTTCTATTTAGAGTTAAGATTGAGTTTGTGTGGGCACAGTCTAAGGCATATGCAATATTATAGCTATGATACGCAAAAGACATTTGGGCTTTATTGAGTGCTAGTGATTTTTATTGGAAAATTGCTATCTTCCCAAGACTGCATGCCTCCAATCATATTGAAAACATGTTCAAAATTAGCTTTGGTCAAGGTTTTGCAGGCAGGTACAGAGCGAGAGCCGCTTTGGCAGACAACAATAATAGGCTGTTTTTTATATTTTTCCAAAGAATCCAGTTTTTCAGAAAACTTGCCTAGAGGAATATTGATAGAGTTTTCAATATGACCTTTAATATATTCGTGAGGTTCTCGGACATCGACTACCACAGTATTCGCGTCATTCATTTTAGCTACGGCAAGAAGTGGCGAGAGGCCTTCATATTTGTTGAATGTACTTTCAACTAGGTCTTGAATTAACAGATAAGTCACAACAACAAGTGCTAAACAGAGCAAGTAATGATTGGAGATGAATTCTATGTATTGCTGGTCCATTGTAAATAAAGTAGGTTTGTAATTAATCGGGTTTTAATGGTTTTATTTAATAGTATAAGTCATAGAGGACTTAATTAGCAGGATGAGCAAAAAACATCCCGCATCATTCTGATAAGCTGCAACATTCGTTCGTCATCAATGTAGTAATAAACACGGTTTGCCTCTTTTTTGTAGCCAAGTATATCCTTCTCTCTTAAAATGGCTAAATGTTGTGAAATGTTGCTTTGGCTAGTGCCGACTTGCTCAACTATATCCTGTACGCTAATTGATTCTGTACCTAAAACACAGAGAATCTTTAAGCGTAAAGGATGTGACATTGCCTTTAGGCAACGGGCTGCACGGTTAATGTCTGCATCATTGTAAAGAATTGTTTCCTTACTATTTTCCATTTGTAAAACCTTTGTATTGTTGCTTGTTATGATAAATATTTAACTGACAATAACTAATAAGCGTTATTTGTGCGCATAAAACGCCCGCGTGTATTACTATATACGGACTATTTTAGTCTATTTAGTTCAGTGAACAAAAAAAACTTACAGATAATAGTTGGTCAAATTGATAAATATCATTGTATTTTATACAGATATTTGAATCTTTGTAAATAATAATACGTTAATGTAGGTAGAATAGTATAGGTAAATCGACTTGTCGGTGAGCTTAACATTTTGTTTAAGACCGTTTTTTTTATAATTATCAATCTATTATTTTTCTATTTAATAGATGCAATGGAGAGTAATAAGTCATGTTGAATCGTCCAAAACCATTAGTTTTATTAATTCTAGATGGGTTCGGCTATAGAGAAGACCAAAGCAACAATGCGATAGCGATGGCAAATACGCCTTGCTGGGATAAGCTGCAGAAAGAATGCCCGACTACCCTGCTTGACTGTGCAGGTGATTCGGTGGGACTGCCTGATCAGCAAATGGGGAATTCTGAGGTTGGACATTTGCATATAGGCAGTGGCCGTTTAATGCGACAAGAGTTGTCGAAAGTGAGCACGGCAATAAAAAATGGCAGTTTTTTCTCCAATAAGGTGCTGTGCGAAGCCGTTGACAAAGCAAAAGAAAAAGATAAAGCGTTGCATATTATGGGGCTGCTGTCTCCAGGTGGAGTGCATAGTCATGAATTGCAAATTGCAGCGATGGCGGAACTGGCGGTTAAACGTGGACTGAAGAAAGTGTATCTGCATGCCTTTCTTGATGGGCGAGATGTGCCGCCTAAAAGCGCGCAAAATTCAATTCAATTGCTGGAAGACAAGTTTGCTGAGCTGGGTGCAGGATGTATTGTTACGGTTACAGGCAGATTTTATGCGATGGATAGAGATAATCGATGGGAAAGAGTTAAGCTTGCTCATGCATTAATTGCCAAAGGCGAGACTGAGCATAAGGCTGATTCTGCACAGAAGGCATTAGAAGAGGCTTATGCCAGAGATGAAACAGATGAGTTTGTTCTGCCCACTAGTGTGCTTGACATAAATGGACAGACTGTTGTGCTAGACCCTGAGGATTCGATAGTATTTATGAATTTTCGGGCTGACAGGGCGAGAGAAATTTCGCGAGCATTGACGGAGGTAGACTTTGATGGGTTTGAAAGGGGATGTGAGCCTCACCGTGGCTACTATGCAACCTTAACCCAATACCATCAGGATTTTGAATACCATGTTGCCTATCCGCCTGTTGATGTGAAAAATAGTTTGGGTGAGGTGCTGAGTGCTGAAGGGATGAAGCAGTTGCGATTGGCTGAAACTGAGAAATATGCGCATGTCACCTTCTTTTTTAATGGCGGCAGAGATGAGCCTTTTGAGAATGAAGACAGAATCTTAGTACCTTCGCCAAAAGTTAAAACTTATGATATGCAGCCTGAAATGAGTGCTGCAGAAGTGACTGATCATCTGGTAGAGGCTATAAAAGGCGGGGAGTATGATGTCATCATTTGCAATTATGCCAACTGCGATATGGTTGGGCATACAGGTGTACTGGATGCAGCAATTATTGCAGTGGAAACGATAGACTCATCATTGAAGCAGTTAGTTGATGCATTGCAGGAGGTAGATGGACAAATGCTGGTCACGGCTGATCATGGCAATATTGAGCAGATGGTCGGTGAAGGAACAGGCCAGCCACATACTGCACATACGACAAATCTTGTGCCTTTAGTTCATGTGGGAGGCTCAAAGCCGTTGGCGGATGGCGGGTGTCTGTCGGATATAGCGCCAACTATGCTGGATATTCTAGGCGTGGAACAGCCAAGCGAAATGACAGGACATTCTTTGATTTAGCCTAGATGATGTTACAGCTGGGGTGAGTAAGTGACGGCCCAGACATTTTTGTTCAGCCTGGCTGGCATCAGTTAACGTATATGAAACTTAAACCTATTTTATTTATTGTCTTCAGTAGCTTTCTATTTTGCCAGAGCTCGGTGGCGGATAAAATAGAGGATAAAACAAAAGATTTAACTGGCGTAAAAGTAAAAATAAAGCAGACAGGCAAAGAAATAAAGCAGTTAAAGGCACGAAGGCAATCTCTGCTTGCCGAGTTGAAGGCATTAGAAACAAAATATGGAAACAGTGTTAGTCATTTAGCGGATCTGGAACATAAAATCAATGAACTGAAAGGCTCTCTAGAAAAAAATAGAGAGCAAAGGCAAATAAAACAGCGGAATATTAAGTCTCAAAAGCAGGATTTAGAAAATCAGGCGAAAGCCGCCTATCGTTTGGGGCGAAATGAAAAATTAAAAATCATACTGAACCAGCAAGATCCTGCATTGTCTGGGAGAATGATGGTTTACTATGACTACCTGAATAAAACCAGGTTAAACAGAATTGCATCTATTGAACAAGATATTCAGCTTTTGCGCCATTTAGATACCCAGCAAAGTGAAGAGTCGGCATTGTTGGAGAAAAAAATAGCGATTAGAAGGCTGAGCCAATCAGTTTTACTAAAGACTAAAGCTAAACGTAAGGCTATATTGGCTAAAATTAACAGACAGTTTCGCTCAAAAAAGCAGCAGTTAAGGCAGTTTAAACAGAATGAGAAAAAATTGGCCTCATTAATTTTGACTTTGCAGCAGAAAATAAATGATCTTTCATTTGATGATGTTGCTGTAAGGGATTTTTCCAAACTGAAGGGTATGTTGCCGTGGCCTGTTAAGGGGAAATTGATTAAGAGGTTTGGCGACAGGCGATCAGACAGTCGCTGGAGCGGTGTTTTGATCAAGGCAAAAGAAGGGCAGGAAGTGAGGGCAGTAACTAGAGGCCAGGTGGTTTTTGCCGATTGGTTGCGGGGATATGGATTGTTGACTATTATTAAACATGATAAAAACTATATGACGCTATATGCATTTAGTGAGAGTCTATATAAATCCAAAGGTGACTGGGTTGAGGCGGGTGCAGTTATTTCGACCGTTGGCCTTAGTGATGGGCGATCGGAGGCTGGCCTTTATTTTGCCATTAGAAAAAAAGGGAAGTCAGTTAATCCGGTAAAGTGGTGTCGGAAAGTACGGCAGGGAAGAGTTGGATAGGAAATGTAACTGGAGTTGATTTGTTAAATTTTAGGATGTTGGAGTATTAAAAGGTATGCTTAAAAAGAAAAGTGCTGTGATTTTATTTCTGGGTGTCATGCTAGGTGTTCTTCTGAGCATTGGCGGCACGGTTATTGCGGATCGTGAGAGCAGTTCAAAGGCTGTGCCCGCCACATTAGATTCACCGGAAACCGTAACGCTTCCATATGAAGAGTTAAGAACCTTCACTGAAGTCTTTGGCCGTATTAAAAGAGATTATGTAGAGCCAGTTTCCGATAAAAAACTGCTGGAGGATGCCATTAAAGGCATGCTTTCAGGTCTGGACCCTCATTCGGCCTATTTAGATATGGAGCAATACAAGGACTTGAGAGAAGGCACCATGGGACAGTTTGGCGGCTTGGGCATAGAAGTTACCATGGAAAACGGTTTTGTAAAGGTGGTCTCACCGATAGATGACACGCCTGCGCAACGCGCAGGAATGAAAACGGGAGACCTGATTGTCCGGTTAAATGACCAGCCAGTTAAAGGCATGACTTTGGCTGATGCCGTAAAGATCATGCGTGGAAAACCGGGGGATGATATTTTACTGACCGTCATTAGGGAAGGTGAAGAGGCGCCTCTAAAAATCACAATTACCCGAGCGATCATAAAAGTTAAAAGCGTCAAAAATAAGATGCTTGAACCCAATTATGGCTATCTTAGAATCAGCAGTTTTCAGTCAAGGACCGGGCAGGGTGTAGTTGATGCGATTGCCCAATTGAAGAAAGAAAATAAAGCGGATTTAAAAGGTTTGGTATTGGATCTAAGAAATAACCCTGGTGGAGTTTTAAATGCCGCAGTGGAAGTCAGTGATGCCTTTCTGGAAAAAGGGCTTATTGTATATACGGAAGGCAGGATTAAAAATTCAGAAATGAGGTTTAATGCTGCTCCTGGCGATGAAATTAATGGAATTCCGCTGGTTGTTTTGATTAATGCAGGCTCTGCATCCGCATCAGAAATCGTTGCTGGCGCCCTGCAAGATCATAAGCGGGCAGTCATTATGGGTGAAAAGTCTTTTGGTAAGGGGTCTGTACAGACAATCCTGCCAACAGGAGGGAATGCCGCTGTTAAATTGACCACTGCGCGGTACTACACGCCTCTGGGGCGATCCATTCAGGCGGAAGGCATAGAGCCCGATGTTGCATTGGCGAGAGTGAAGCTGGAATCTTTGGAAGGGCTGAATTTTAAGCCGGTAAAAGAAGCTGATTTATCTCATCATCTGGAGAATGGAAATGGTAAAAAAGATTCAAAAGATACTGTGGAAAAAGATGATGATACCGGTTTAGATATTCGAGACTATGCTCTGCATGAAGCATTAATGCTGCTAAAAGGTTTGAATATATTGAATAAGTAATCGTATAGCTACTCGGCATGTTTAAATTAACATAATTATTTAATATCAGAAAACTGTGAAAGATGTAATGTGTCATGGAAGACACGTTCAAGCCTACTGGGATGTATTTATGGCGTCTTCTGGAGTACTGCTGATATTGGAATTATAAATAGGCTGAGTGTTTACGTATTTTTTCATTTTTAAAAAACCACAGTTTGCTCCTTATTATAGGTTCGCAAGCTGTGGTTTTTTTGTTACTAATATAGAAAAATAAGGTTTTCCAAGAAAATGGCTATTAAAACCCCAAAAAGTCTCGAACCATTGATTATCGATGGTTTTATTGATGAAGTGGTTCATCCATTAAAAAGTGGCAAGGAAGCTGCCGTATATGTGGTGCTGTCCGCAGGCGAACGGCTCTGTGCAAAAGTTTATAAGGCTGCCAATAAACGGGGGTTTCATAAACAGGCTTTATATCAGGAGGGGCGCAAAGTAAGAAGCGGCAGAAAAGCCCGTGCAATGGAAAAAAATAGCCGATACGGAAAACAGCAGCAGGAAGAAGTCTGGCAGAATGCCGAGGTAGATGCTTTATACCGTTTGGCTTCTGCGGGCGTACGTGTTCCGAAACCCTATAACTTTGTTGATGGGGTACTGCTAATGGAGCTGGTAACTGATGAGCATGGGGCTGCCGCTCCAAGACTCAGTGACCTTGAATTTACACACGAGCAGGCTCTGATATACCATGGCCTTTTGATAAAAGAGATAGTTAGAATGCTATGCGCAGGCCTGATTCATGCTGACCTGTCAGAATTTAATATACTTATTGACATGAATGGCCCGGTCATAATAGATTTGCCCCAGGCAATTGATGCATCTGCAAATAATAATGCAGCCATGATGCTAGAACGGGATGTCAATAACCTGGCTAATTATTTTGGACGTTTTGCGCCAGAACTGCTTAAAACCCAATATGGAAAAGAAATATGGAGGATTTATCAGACAGGTAAACTGACTCCTCATGTTAAGTTGACTGGGCATTTCAAGAGCAGCAGTAAAAAGGCTGATGTAAAGGGAGTGATCAGAGAAATTAATGATGCGAGAGAGGAGGCGGTAAGGCGCAAATATGAGCAAGTCGGTTAAGCCGTTGGCAGGCCTTGCCAAAACTGGGCAGATTTTTTTAGCTTTTTTGTAGAGAAAAAGAGCTGGGACAGCTGTAAGGCACCATTTTTCCTTGTGATTGCTGTGGAATATATTTCTGAGAAAAAATAATAATCATAACTGGCTAAATTATAAATAGATTAGGCATTATAATAAGCACGGTTTTAATGCTGTTTGGCTATTTCAAATAAAGGAGGGGCTATTATTCTAGAAACTGGGAATAGCCGGTTTTTCTAGGATTATTTGGAATAGATGGCAGATTGACTACAGTGTTTAATTACAATTATAAGCGGAGGTTACAGTTATGGCTGCAGGTAAATATTTATCAGTTTTTTCGCCAGCAACAGAAGAGCAAAGAAAAGCAAATTTTGAAGATTACTGGGAGTTTACTCAAAAGCATGGCGGTGAGCTTTTTGAAGATGACAGGGATTTAGCTATAAAACGCGCTAGATTAAAGCATTTTCAGGATAATCCGGTGAAGATGCGTACACCGCTAGCTGACCCTGAGGCATTTTATCGCAATTATGTTGAAATGCAGGATGACCCGAAATCACTGGACCGCATGACTTTAATGTTAACGGGGATGTACAAATTTGCACGGCACGAGTGGGTTGGAATTAAAGGAGCATGGGATTCAGTACCTAATATGGCAAACTCGCATAGTGTGGAAGATAAAATAAGCCGAGTGCACCTGGCAGAAGAGTTCTGCCACGTGCGTCTGTTTGATGAAATGCTCAGAACCTGTGGATTAGATAAAGTTGAATGGGTGCCTTTAGGTCCTATTAAAGAAAAAATTTATGAACAGTTTCCAAAGTTTCCAGGCTTTTTAATGGATACCCCCGCTTTTGTAACAGAACTGATGGGAGTTACCTTTTATTGCCATCTGCATGACATGATTGAAGAACTTTTTGCAGATGAGCCTGAAGTACGGGTGCGTTTACAGGAATTGCTGGATGAAATAACCATTGATGAAGTGGCTCATGTAGGCCAGAGGAGGAACTTTATTGGGCCGATCGGCATGAAAGTTTCAAAAATGCTGGTAAAACCTTTTTACACCATGTTTTTTAATGATATTCCTGAGGTGGATGAGCTGTTCGATGTTGAGAAAATGATTAATGATGGTCTGGCGTTTGATTTTAACGAACTGCCGGAACATATGATTGAAAAAAGCTGGATCCCTTCTTACTGTGTAGCGTAAAACAAAAGATGTAGGCTGGGCCCTTTAAGTATCCAAGTTAAATTAATTTTACTTGGGTACTTACTGTTCTTACTAGCCTACTTCCTTCTGAGTTATCAGCTCAGCCCCAGGTTCTTCACATCCCCGAATTATAATCGCTTGATAGAGCAATCGAGTTAACCTATCATTCATGGAATTTATTTTTTAATTAAGAGATACGATGACTAACGCGAACAACTTATTCATAGAAGCAAAAAAAGTAATCCCTGGCGGTGTTAATTCACCAGTCAGATCATTTGGCAGCGTCGGTGGGACACCCGTTTATATAGATCATGCTAGTGGCCCCTATGTTTTTGATAGTGAAAACAGGCGGTATATAGATTATGTAGGGTCATGGGGACCAATGATTCTAGGGCATGCCCATCCTGAAGTGATTAAGGCTGTGAAGAATACGGCTGAAAAAGGTTTAAGTTTTGGTGCACCAACTGAATTAGAGACAGCGATGGCTGCCAAAGTCTGTGAATTGGTACCATCAATTGATATGGTCAGAATGGTGAGTTCAGGAACAGAAGCTACCATGAGTGCATTGCGACTGGCACGAGGCTATACAGGGCGAGATAAAATTGTTAAGTTTGAAGGCTGTTATCACGGACATTCAGACGCTTTATTAGTTAAAGCCGGGTCGGGAGCCTTAACCCTGGGTGTGCCAAGCTCCCCAGGGGTTACAGATGCTGTAGCTGCAGATACCATTACCCTTACCTATAATGACAGCGAAGGCGTTAAGCAAGCTTTTGCCGAAATAGGCGATGAAATAGCCTGTATTATTGTAGAGCCGGTTGCTGGAAATATGAACTGCATTCCGCCTGTTCCAGGTTTTTTAGAAACTTTGCGACAGGTATGTGATGAACATGGCTGTGTACTGATTTTTGATGAAGTAATGACAGGTTTTCGTGTGGGCTTGCAAGGTGCGCAGGGTGTTTTTGGGGTAACGCCTGATTTGACCACGCTGGGTAAAGTAATTGGCGGCGGCATGCCTGTCGGCGCATTTGGCGGCAAACAAATAATAATGGAATATTTGGCACCTTTAGGGCCTGTATATCAGGCAGGTACACTGTCTGGGAACCCAGTAGCAATGGCTGCCGGGTTAAAAACGCTGGAGTTAATCTCACAGCCAGGTTTTTATGACGAATTGGGGCAAACAACTGAAAAGTTAGTTGTCGGAATAAAAGAACAGGCAACACAGGCCGGCATTTCATTGTCAGTTAACAGAGTAGGTGCAATGTTCGGACTATTTTTTACTCAAGAAGAAAAAGTGAGTCAGTTCTCTCAGGTCATGCAATGCGACCAGGAGGTTTTTAAGCTATTTTTTCATGGCATGTTAGAGCAAGGTGTTTATTTGGCTCCTTCTGCTTTTGAAGCAGGGTTTGTATCTGCGATGCATAGTAAAGATGATGTTGAAAAAACGATAGAGGCTGCCGGCACAGTTTTTAAATCGATAGTTTAATGGCAGTTAGGTTATTAGAAGCTAAAGCTAAGTCATGAATAGCATAGACGATAATTTGTTTCTAGCCGTAATGATAGTGGCATTTATCATTATGCTGCTGTTAGGAACAGCTTTAATACTGTGGCGTACAAAAAAAAAGCTTACCTGGCAATATCAATTGCGACTAGAAGAATTAAATCAAAAAGCAGAAGAAAACCAGCGGCTTCTTATGTCACTGGCAATTATGGAAGAAAAGCTTAATCAGCAGAACGATTATCAGCAAGTGCAGGAACTGCTGGTCCGCAGTAAAACAGAAAATGCAGCTTTGCAAATGCAGTTAAGTGAGCAAGAGAAGAATACCCAGGAAAAAATTAAGTTACTGCAGGATGCTGAAAATCAATTAAAAATCCAATTTGAAAATTTAGCCAATAAAATTTTTGAAGACCGGGGCAGGCAGTTTTCTGAACAAAATAAAGCCAGCATGGAGCATATTGTCCACCCCATTAAAACTCAGTTAACAGACTTTAAAAAACGGGTAGAGGCAGTGTATGAAAATGAAACTAAAGACCGGGTTTCTCTGCGGGAAGAAATTATTTCGTTACGCCGTGATACAGCACAAATGAATCAGGAAGCCTTAAACCTGACTAAAGCATTAAAAGGGGATAAAAAGGCTCAGGGCAATTGGGGGGAAATGATTCTGGAAAAAGTGCTGGAACAGTCAGGGTTGCGCAAAGGGATAGAATATGAAACTCAGGGTGCTTTTAGGGATGAAGATAAGAACCTTTTTAAACCCGATGTAATAGTCAGGCTGCCAGAAGATAAAGATGTTGTGGTTGATTCAAAGGTCTCATTGTTAGCTTATGAACAATATTGCTCAGCAGAGAATGAGCAAGAGAGAGCTAATGCGTTAAAAGCACATATAAAATCAGTTAGAAATCATATTAAGGGGTTGAGCGATAAAGACTACTCGGGGCTGAAAGGATTGCGCTCACTTGATTTTGTATTGCTTTTTATGCCCATTGAATCCGCTTTTATGGCCGCTTTTCAGGCGGATGAAAAACTATTTACGGATGCTTTTGAGCATAAAATTGTAGTGGTCACGCCAACTACTTTATTGGCAACACTAAAAACGATAGAAAATATTTGGCGTTATGAACGGCAAAATGAAAATGCGAAAATGATAGCAGAGAAAGCAGGTACGCTGTATGACAAAATCAGAGGCTTTGTTGAAGACCTGGAAAAGTTAGGGAATCAATTAACTACCGTTCATAAAACCTATGATGGGGTGATGAATAAATTAACCACAGGACATGGAAATTTAGTACGGCAGGCTAGCAGTTTTGTTGACTTGGGTGTAAAAGTAAAGAAAACATTGCCGAAAAGTCTTACAGAGCAGGCGGGTGAAGAAAAAGAGTAGCCCCTATTGATTTTTTCTTCTAAATTTAGAATTGAGCCTGTTTGCGCCAAGCAAAGCTAACACAACAAAAGAGCCTGGCGTAACAAGAGTGACAGCCAGTACTGCAGATAGCTTTAATTTTTGCTGGCTAGTGGATGTATGCTCTACGGTGTTGGCAACAGGGTATCTAAGCGCACCGCATGATTGGCAAAGAGGAGCATCTTGTTCTTCTTTAGTATCACAAAACGAACACTTGGCCATAGACTCCACCTAACTAAAAGATATTAAAATATCAGTGCTTAATCTAGATAGTAACAGAAAAAAATTAAGTTTCAAGCGTTTATCTTAGTCGTTGTGGGCAGACTCTGGCCTAGCTCACTTAAGTGTTCATTTTCAATAAGATTTGATTATGCTGCTAGCTCATCCTCTACTATGATAAGGCCATGACCGGTGGTTTTCAATATAGTTGTCACCGTAGAAAAATAAGCCTTCTAGCTGGTAACAGCTGGTTTCTCTCCAGCTTATTGCCAGCAGGGCAGGCCAAAGGTGCCTCCCTTTAGCGTCTATTGCCCCGACTTTGCGCTTGACGTTCGCTACTTGTTGCGAGATGTCTTTTATTGCCATTCGAGCTTGTTTTGCGCCGTCTATTTCTCTGATTATTAGGTTTTGATTTTGGTTTAGATGATTTGCTTAAATTTAACTCAACCGTTTCATAGCCTGTATCAGCGACTCGGAGAATTTGTCTGCCTAACAGTTTCTCAATAGCACCTAACAAATGGCCTTCTTCAGGAGTGACCAGCGAAATGGCCTCTCCTTCTGCTCCTGCTCGGCCTGTGCGGCCAATACGATGCACATAGTCTTCGGCAACTGCTGGCAAATCAAAATTAACTACGTGCGGCAATTGGTCTATATCTAAACCGCGGGCAGCTATATCGGTTGCTATTAAAGCGGTTATTTTATTGTCTTTAAAATCACCTAGCGCTCTGTTTCTGGCGTTTTGAGATTTGTTGCCGTGCAATGCTGCACAGCGGATACCGTCTCTCATCAGCTGCTTGCATAAACGGTCTGCACCATGTTTGGTACGAGCAAAAACCAGAACTTGCTGCCAGTTGCCATCGCCAATTAGCCAGGACAGCAGCTCGCGTTTGTTTTCCTGTTTAATGGGATAAACAGATTGGGTGATTTTATCAGCCGTAGCATTTTCTCTGGCGACAGCCACTTCGGTTGGGTCGTTAAGCAGCTGTGCAGACAGGGCTTTGATCTCTTTCGAGTAGGTCGCAGAAAACAGCAGGTTTTGGCGCTGCTTAGGCAATGCTGTAATCACTTTGCGAATATCTCTGATAAACCCCATATCTAACATGCGATCTGCTTCATCCAATACAAAAAATTGTACGTGAGATAAATCGACTTTTTTTTGCTGCATTAAATCCAGCAGTCGGCCAGGCGTTGCCACAAGAATGTCGGTGCCACGCTGTAGCCGTTTTATTTGCGCATGAATGCTGACACCACCAAACACTACATCAGAAAATAGAGGCAGATGCTTGCCGTAGGTTTTAAAGCTTTCCAGTACCTGACTGGCAAGTTCACGGGTTGGGGTAAGAACCAGCACTCTAATAGGGTGTGGCTTTTTTGGCATGGGCTGGCTATATAGGCGTTCTAAAATAGGTAAAGCAAAACCAGCTGTTTTCCCTGTTCCTGTCTGGGCACCGGCTAGAATATCTCTGCCACTTAAAATAACAGGAATAGCCTGTTCCTGAACGGGCGTTGGTTTGGTATATCCCTGTTCGGCAATAGCTTGCAATAGAGGCGGTGATAAATTTAATTGATCAAATGACATTGTGTTTTATGATTTGAATTGTGTTTGGAGAAACACAATAGACTAGAATTTATCTATTATAGTCTATTTTAGCTAGGCTATATTGGGAAACAGCAATGGAGAAAAATATACAGCTAGTTGAATTTCAGGGAAAGTCAGGTGAGTTTCACTGTTACAATGCCTTATGATTATCACTTAGACCATTATCAAGCATATGAAAAATCTATCACTCCAAGATCAGCTGCTGAAAGCAGGTCTGACTAATGAAACTAAAGCAAAACAGGCAAGAGCAGAAAAAAGAAAGCAAACCAAGAAACAGCAGAAAAATAAGATTGAATCTGTTAATGAAGCTAAGCAAATATTGCAGGAAACAAAAGCCAGACAGTTAGAAAAAGATAGGCTATTGAATCAGAAGCGCAATGAAGAGGCAGATAAAAAACAGATTATCAACCAGGTTTTTCAGCTGATTGATTTAAATAAGCTGCCAAAAGACGAAGATGGCATCGCCTATAACTTTACTGACCAAAATAAAGTTAAGACTGTTTATATTAATGATGATGTTCGCAGGCAAATAATTTCTGGCAGACTGGCTATCGTTAAATCAAAAACAGGCTATGAAGTGGTGCCGGTACCGGTTGCCGAAAAAATAAAGCAGCGAGATGAGCAGGTTATAATCGTGCTATTTACAGAAACAGCCGAACAGGCAGAAGAGGATGAATACCAAGGCTATGAAATACCGGATGACTTAATGTGGTAGCTATTGTCAAAAGTTCGGGGTAGGCTGTTTATTTCTAGGTGCCGTACCACGGGCTGGATTGTGAATAGCCAAGTTAAGGAACATTGGTATTATCACTGTTAAAAGGTTGTTTTATTTATGAAGAATACAATCCATGTTGTCCTTATTTCTGCTCAGGCAGTCCCTAATATCAGTCCTATTCTGGATCAGCGTTTTAGGCCTGATGAAGTGATTATGCTGGTTTCAGAGGGTATGCGTCGACAGGCGAACCAATTGGAGCAGGTTTACCTCTCCCGGGGCATTAAAGCCAGCCATTGGCCGATTGATGATGCCTGGGATATTGAGCATATTCGTCGTCAGGTGATGACGCTAGTCACTGATTATAAAGCCTCAAATATTGTATTAAATGTAACCTGCGGTACTAAGCCTATGAGTATCGCCGCTTATGAGGTTTTTCGTCAGCTTGAAAAGCCTATATTCTATGTGCACCAGGAGAAGGACCATTTGATCTGGATGTATCCAAAAGATCAGCCACCCGTTGATTTAGCCGATCAGATTAATCTTAATGAATATTTGCAGGCTTATGGTGCCAGCCATGTCAAGCAGGGACATAAAGGCGATGTTTTACCTTTGCAGCGCGACTTGATTAATGAACTGGTTGACAATATTTCGACTTTTTCTGAGGTATTGTCCACTTTGAATTATTATGCGTCTAACGCAAAAAAAAATAATTTACGCAGTCCAACAGTTGAGGCAAGGGATTTTAAAAATCATAGTTTTTCGCAATTAGTGGACCTGTTTGAACAGGCGGGCTTTTTAAGCCAAAAAAATGCTCAGTTACAATTTGCTGATGAGGCATCCCGTTTTTTTGTTAATGGCGGCTGGCTTGAGGTTTATGCCTATGCCTGCTGTCTTGAAATTAATCAGGATATAGGGCTCCAGGATCTTGCCAGAAGCATTGAGGTCAACCGCAGACGGGGCACTCAGTCCGTTTTAAATGAAATGGATGTGGCTTTTTTAAAAGATAATCGGCTGTATTCAATAGAGTGTAAAACAAAGCATTTTAGGGCAAGCAATATTAAGCATGATGAGGCTTCAGACGTTTTATATAAATTGGATAGTATCAGGGATTTATTGGGGGGTATGCACGCTAGAGCAATGCTGGTTAGTTTTAAGCCGATTAAGAGCCATCATAAAGATAGAGCCAGTGAGCTGGCAATTGAAACATGCTGTTATGAAGAGCTTCCCTTTTTACAGGAAAAAATTGCGACTTGGCTGAGCCCTATGTAGAAGTGCTCCAATGAGTTGTCATATCAAACAGTTACTGCCTACCGCAGACTAAAGCTCGCTCTTTAAATATAAAAAATGATTGAAAAAAAAACTCACAGAATGCTGCACCTTAAAGCCTTGTCCCATCAGCGTGGTGAAGGTGAGCAGTCTTTTACGCTTGAGGTTCCTGATTTGTCTATTAATAGAGGTGAGGCGGTTGCCTTTACTGGAACAAGCGGTTCGGGAAAAAGTACTTTGCTGGAAATTATCGGGCTGATTTTGCAACCTAGCTCGATGGCTAAATTTCAACTGGACAATCAGGATATTGTTCATTTTTGGAAAACCAAGCGGAAAAATGAACTGTCTTTAATTCGTTCTCAGAAAATAGGCTTTGTATTGCAGTCTGGGGGGTTGCTGCCTTATTTATCAGTGCTGGACAATATTACTTTGTCAAGAAAGCTGCTCGGTTTAAAGCTGTCAGATGATTTTGTTTTTGAGGTGTGTAAAACTTTAGGCATTTCACGCCTTTTACAGCGTAAGCCCGCACAATTATCCATAGGCGAAAGACAGCGCACGGCCATTGCCAGGGCTTTAGTGCATAAGCCTGATTTATTATTGGCTGATGAGCCGACCTCAGCTTTAGACCCTTTTCACGCGGATCAGGTAATGGAGCTGTTAATTAAGCTGACCCAGCAATTCAGTTTAACCTCAATTATTGTGACACATGACTGGGGTAGAGTTAAGGATATGGGGTTGAGGGAAGTTAAATTTATTTGTAATCACCGTAATAATGAAGGCACAGTTGCCGTACTATCAGAAACTTAGGATTGCCAATGCTTAACAATGGTTTTCGTTCTTTTACTGTCAGTCTATCGCTTGCCTTTAAAGATTTATGGCATGATAAAAAAATCACTTTTTGTCTGGTTGTCTCTTTAGCTTCGGTTATAGCACCTTTGCTTTTGCTGTTTGGCCTAAAGTTTGGAATAATTGAAACCATGGAACAGCGGCTTCTGCAAGACCCTGGGAAACGTGAGATTAAAATTGTCGGCCATTATAAACTGGATAGCATGTGGTTTGAACAGCTTCGCTCACGTGCTGATGTAAGTTTTGTGATTCCCAATACCCGTGCTTTAAATACGCAGGTTGATTTGATAAAAGATGCTAGAAACTTTTTACGCAAAGTAGAAATTATACCCACAAAATTTGGCGACCCTTTGGTTTCTGATGGGCTGGCATTTCCTGCCAGCATTAATGAAATTATTGTTTCCCATACCCTTGCTTTAAAACTTGCGCTGAAAATGGGGGATCAGTTAAACATGATTATTCCCCGCGTTTTTCAGGGACAGTCTGAGCCAGGTAAATTTTTGGTGAAAGTTGTCGGAATTTTACCCGAGAGTGCTTTTTACAGGGCCGGAATTTTTGCCGATTTTGCTCTGCTTAAAGCAGTTGATGATTTTAAAGATCAATTTTCTGTACCTGAATTTGGCATTAGCCACGGTAAGCAGAGAACCGATAGAAAAATATTTGCCAGTGCCAGAGTGTTTGCCAAATCGTTGCCGGATGTGGCTACTTTGGCAGATTTTATCAGGCTAAGCGGAGTCGAAGTTAAAACTCATGCTAAAGATATTGAGAATATTCAGCAAACGGAAAAAGTGCTGTCATTTATTGTTAAAGTGTTGGCCTGGGTAGCAATTCTAGGCGGTGCAGTTTCTCTTGCCGGTTTTTTAATTGCCAATGTGGACCGAAAAAGACAGCATCTTGCCATGCTTAGGCTCATGGGCTTTACTGGGTTTAGTGTTGCCCTGTATCCTGTGATACAGTCATTGCTTATTGCGACTTTTGGTTTTTTGCTTGCTCTTACCGCCTATCTTTTTGGCGCCCAGGCATTTGATCAGGAGTTAGGCTCTTTTATGCAGCAGTCTGGCTTTATTTGCCGCCTGTCTCATCAGCAATTATTGACAGCCTATTTATTTACTCATCTGATCGTTTTTGCCACTGCTATTATAGGGGGAATCCGTGCAATTCAAATTGAACCTGCTGAGACTTTTCGGCAACACTAATACTGTTCTTTTCTGTTTATTGATTTTTTCATCGTCGATTAACGCCTGGGATCAAAAATTCTATAACCCGCAAGCGGATAATGAGGATATTATTCTGCCTATGCCCTGTGATGGCGCTATGGCTTTTAGAAAAGTTTCGGTGCCAGTGAGCCGGCCGATGGATGATTATCTGATAAATATTGGCGGTACAGATGAAGACTGGGATTTTGTTGAGTACAGTCATCCGGCATATATTGCCGGCAGCTTTTCTGATCATGCCGGCAATAGCTATTATCTGATCGGAAAGTATGAGATCAATCAATTGCAATATGCAGCAGTGATGGAGAAAGAATGCCTTAAGCCATCCATGAAGTACCGCCTTCCTCAGACAAAAGTCAATTGGTTTGAAAGTGTTGATTTTACTAATCGCTATAACCTCTGGCTATTAAGTAATGCCAAAGAAAAGCTACCCTCCAAAGAAGGCAAAGCAGGTTTCGTCCGATTGCCTACTGAAATAGAATGGGAATATGCTGCGCGAGGAGGCGTAACCGTTTCACCATCAACCTTTCAGGAACGTCTTTTTCCTATGGAAGAGGATATTAAACAATATGTCTGGCTAGCCGGTACGCAGTCGGCAAAAGGCAAAGCGCAATTAACAGGACTGTTAAAGCCTAACCCACTAAAATTGCATGACATGCTAGGCAATGTGGATGAAATTGTATTGACGCCTTTCAGTTTGAATAAATTAACCCGGTCCCATGGGCTAGCAGGCAGTTTTGTGGTGAGAGGCGGTAATTATATGACCACTGAGGCCTCAATGCGGACCTCTATGCGAGAAGAGGCTCCCTATTATATAAAGTCAGGTTTGCGAAAAAGTAAAACTACAGGGTTTAGACTGGCATTAGGTTCTTCTGTATTGACCTCTTTAAACGGTGTGCAAAAATATCAGCAGGCATGGCGAAAGTTGGGGAAAAATGCAATAGCTGAAGGGATGGGGGAAAATGCGCTGGATAACCCGGTTGATGAACTGGCAGCCATTGCTAAAGCGGCCACTGATGATAATATGAAGAAACGTTTAAAAGAGCTGCTACGAGTTTTTCGTGGCAGTATTGAAACGCAATCTGAGCAGACCAGTAGGGCTGCCAAATCAGCTTTGCGATTGGGTTCTTTTTTATGCCGAAAATTAAGTGAAGATTCTTATGTTTTGGGGCGTGCTCAAAACCGCTATCGGCAAAAGTGCCCAGAACAGGAAGCTGAATCAGAATTTTGTAAAAAGAGGTATCAATTGATTCAGCCAAAAGAAGTCGCTTTGCAAAAAAACCTGAGTTATTATGCTGATACCGTTACTGAAACAGCCGTAGATTATTCAGATAGCCTGCTAAATGATCAAAAGGATATTCTGGTGAGGGTTTTAAAAGGACGAAACCTTGACAGTGTATTGCCCTTTCTCAGTTCCTATCGCCGGCATTTAGCGCTGTTTGCGACCAATGGCAGAATTGCCAAAGATGCATGGCTTAAAGAGTGTTCTCAGTAAATTATTATATTCAGAGGTGAAACCGCTTATGTTTAGAAAAATTATCACATTGATGCTGGCTATGGCATTGACCGCCTGCGCACCTAACAACACAAGAAGAAATTACAATCCGCAGCCCAGGACAGGCTATCAGCAGCAAACCCCGGCTTATCCGCTTCGTTCCCGTCAAGAAATTGCTGAACTGCAGCAGCTACTTGCAGACCAGGGTTATCGCCCTGGCAGAGTGGATGGTCAGCTGGGTAAAAAAACTGCAGATGCCATTCGCCGGTTTCAGCGCAGTCAGGGGGGGGCAGTAGACGGTTTAGCTACTTCCACTGTATTGCAGCAGCTGAAGCCAGGCTATTCATATCAGGCGGCGTCTTCCTCTTCTGCTCAAAAGCTCCGTCATGAAGCTGAATTTTTTAGCAAATCTACCGCACAGGCTGCAGCTGGCGGAGCGGCTATTGGCGCACTTATTGGCGTTCTTGCGGGGGGTGAAGAAGGGGCTCTAATCGGCGCAGGCGCAGGCGCTGTGCTGGGGGCTGGAACCGATTATGCCTTAAATAGAGTTCGTGCAGGGGCTGCCAATACAGAAGTTGATTTAAACCAGACGATCAGTCAAATTCGCCAGGAAAATGCACATTTATCAGGCATGATAAGCTCAGCCAAACAGTTGATTGCTGATGATAAGCGCACAATGGCTCAAATTAAACGGCAATTGAAACAAAAAACCATTTCAAAACGGCAGGCGGCTAAACAGTATGCCAGCCTGGATGAAAACAGACAATTGCTCCAGGCTACTTACAACAATCTAAAGAACAGACAAAGGGAGTGGCAGCAAATTGCGTCTAGCAATGGCAATACGCCTGAGATTGCTCAAGAAGTTGAAAAGCTTAGAGTTCAGCTTGCTTCTTTGGAAGAAGAGATGGATGAGCTTGATCAGTTGCGTTCTATATCACGGGTAGGTTAAACAGTATGAATATAAAAAAATATGCAGCAGTCGCAGTCAGTGCGTTTCTGGTAACAGGGTGTGCAACCACCGCCTCTCAATGTGATCCTGCAGTACGGCACAATACCATCACTAATGCCAGCTGTCTTTTTGGCGGAAAATATAGTGAACGGCAGGCTGGTCTTGAAGCGACTATTGAAGAAGAACGAGGCATTAATGAGTCTCTTACCCAGATCCATACGCTATTAGATGAGGAGCGCAGAGGCATTTCAAAGAACCTATCTGCTAAGCAGGCGCAATATGGCAAACTTAACCGGTCGCTTAATAAGCTTATCTCACAGATCGGTTCTCGTTCTGCTGGAAATGCCGCTTTAGAGCAGCGAATTGCTAAATTGCAGGTTAAAAAAGACAAGGTGCTAAGCAGCCCTTCGGCAAGTGGCGCCCGAAAACAGCTGGAACTGAATTTGCTGTATACCGAGGTTGATAATTTGAAGAAAGAATTGGGGTATAAATAGGAGGACTCTCACCCCATACTCCACGGTACAGGCATTCATTAAATTGGCATTTATCTATCAAACTAAAGTCGCCAGACTGCTAGTGATCAGTTCTCAGTAAACTTTTTAAAAACAGTTATGAAAGTTTACTTTAACTGATTTATTTAGGTTTAATGACAAAGTGAGATGAATAAGGCGCTACTTCTTGCAATGTTTTGGTATTGCAGAGCTGGCAGCCTGTTCTGTCATTTTAACAATGTCGCGCATATTTCTTGCGGTGTACACCTTACCTTTTTTAGTTGCTCTGGCTAAACAGTTACCAGCTCCAGTCCCCATAATATCCACTACATTAATGGTTAAATAAGGTTTGTTTTTGGCTAGTTGTCGGGCGATTGCACAGGGGTTTGCATTGCAGCTTTCTTCGCCATCTGAGATAACAATAATAGTTGCCGGCTTCTTAACGCCATCGACCATTTGTCCAGCAATGGATAGGCCGCTGCCCAGCGGTGTGCCTTTAGTTGGAGTCAGCCGATTGATTTCTCTTAAAAACAGCTGTCTTTCGTTAGGAGCATAAAATCTGTATTTCTGTGCTCTAGAACATTGTTTTAATACCACTAGCCCTGTATTCATATCCGAAGGTATTTTTGGTACCAAACTGGATACGGCTTTTTTCGCCGCGTACATTCTTGACTGGCTTGGGCCATATTTTGATATTTCTGCATTCAAGGCAATACCTAATGCAATCACCCCTAGAGGGTTTCCAGACCTTTGAGCCTGCTCCATTTGCTTAGTTAGCGAAAGCAGTTTTGATGATGCTTCCGCTAGGTGTCTCATACTGCCAGAAGCATCAAAAACAACTACCAGTTCTGGAGCAAGTTTTTTGGGTCTTTGGCCAGGGCATAGATTAACCAAGTCTTCTATTTTCTTTTTTTCACAGGGTTTGCGCAGTCTGTCTAATTGGCGCTTTAAATCTGCAAACTTACCTTTTGCATTTTGCAGATAATCATTTTCCTTGGCCAGCTGCTGTAACTTTTTACAATCTTTTCCTGCCTGTTTTATTTCATTTGCCAATGACTGGTAATCTTCGCAGCGCTTTAACAGTTTAGCTGTCTTTTGCTTAAGCTCAACAAACATGCTTTCTGGGTTCTGCAGGTATTGATCCTCTTTTTCAATCCTTTTTAGCACGTCACAGTTATCTTTAGCCGCTTCTATTTTAGACTTTAAAGTCTTATATTCTGTGCATAGGCTGATGCTTCGCTCTACCTTCTGTTTAAGTTCAGCAAACTTGCCCTGTGGATTCTGTAAATACGGCTCGGTTTTTAAGATACGGCCAAGTGCAGGGCAGTCGCCTGAGGAAGCCTGTATTTTTGATTTTAGACTATTGTATTCACAGAGCTGAATATTACCCTTTAACCGTTCTTTCTGCTCAATAAACGGGCCTTCTGGCGACTGCAGGTAATTATTGTTTTGCAGTATATTATTGAGCTCATGGCAATTATTTGCAGCCTGCTCTATTTTTGCTTCCAGCTTACGAAATTCACAAAGTGTAATGTCATTTTCCAGTTGCTGTTTAAGCTCAGCAAACATACCCAATGCATCTTGCAAATAAGGGCTGTTTGTTAAAATATTGCTAAGTTCAGGGCAATTGCCCTGTGCCTGCGCTATATCTTTGACTAATCGCCTGTATGCCTCGCAGACAGCGAGTTTTTGTTCTACTTGCGCTTTGACTAAAATAAATTTTTCTTCAGGCCGCTGCAATAAAATATTATTCTGATAAATTTTATCCAGAATAAGGCAGTCATCATTAGCTGCTTCTATTTCATCAACTAATTGCTGGTATTCATCTATAAAAGGGTTGTAATCGTTCCAGTTGACAGGGTTTTTAGCAAACCAATACCACAAAAGAAAAGCAAGCAGTGTCAGCAATGCCAGCCAGCCTAGAATTGATAGAAAGCGCGGTATTTTTCTGATTTTTTCAGTTTCATTAGTCAGGGGTATTGCCGCTGCCGCCGGGCTGGATAAATTATTGCCTTTTGCGGTGTCGCCAATGCCCCAAAAGGTAATCACTGGCTGTCCATTAACTACATAGACCGCATCATCACCTGGATAATGCAGTGCCTGCTTTAATAGAGACAGCAGTCTTTCCGTTTCCGGAGTTTGCTTTGGCAATTCATCAGCTAGACGGGCAATAGCTGATATGCGATCATTCAGCAGCTTTTTTGCCTGTTGCTTCTCTTCTTTCGCTAGGGAGGCTAATGGAACTGGCTGGCCTTTTAATTCGCTGGACCATTCAATCTCATCACTGTTTTCATAAGCTGTCGGTATGGCAAAAATGGATGCTGTGACAGGGGAAAGGTGCTGTTTTACCAGTTTTGTTAAATCGCCATATGCAGAAAGCACAGAAAATATTTTTTCTTGATCACTGTCAGACTGAATAAATGCAGATTTTTTAACACGGGCTATTCTTAGCATTGGAGCAGACCTCTCATTAATCTAGAAAAAAATATAGATCTTTTCATACAATTGTCATATTCATTTCAGATAATTTAACCAGTTTTTAAACTAATGACGAGCATTAAAATGAATAGTTACTATGATGAATATATCGGTTTAGAAGCGATGTTGCCAGATGACATTGTTGATTTATTAAATATTCAAAACACAGCGGATGGAGAAGAAGCATGTAATTTTGACCTAGATTTAGATGAATATGAACTGGCTATGGATGCATAAAACCGGGGAAAAAGGGTAGCCAGTGATTATTTACGTTTTATTTGAAATATTCGGTTTTTGTATTCAATGACAAAGCTGTTTATGCGTATTTCTTTCAAAGTCATATCTGAGTCAATTTGCTGACCTGGCTGGTACTTTTGCATCTTTATCATAATAAAACGGTCCTGTTTTTTTTCAGCATAGACGTAAACATTAATATCAATATCCGGCACTGTCCGGCGAAAGTCATAATCTAACTCTGATAAATAGGGAAAGTCACGGTCTTGCTTTTCATCGGCCTTAATTTCAGTTAAGGCTAATTTCTCCGGCTGTTTGCTAAGAGGCTTAACTTGTTGTTTTACGAGTTCTGTACCTTGCTTTTCTCTACGATTTGGTTTGGTAGGGTAACGTTTTTTCTTCGCTCTTTGGCTTTTAATCTGTTCTGCAATAGAGTTTTGCGACTGTACTTGCGGTTTTTCCTTTATTGGTTTTACAGCTGCAGGCTGCTGAACAATAGTTTTGCCTGCAATATTTAACTTAGGTTCTATTTTAATAGCTTGTTTTTGCTCAGCCACCACTTGTTTAGCTTGACCTTTTCCTTGACCTTGACTCTCTTTATCTTTACTAAAAGACCAGATGAAATACGATAAAAACAACAGGTTAGCAAGGACTAGTATGGCCAGCAGGAATGAAGTCTTTTTAGGGGCTGCATGCGGTTTATGCTGAATTCTGTTTTCCAGTGTTTCGTCGGCATGGCCATCCAGCCTTTCCCGTTCTGATTTTCTGAGGGCATTTAAAATATAAGACATATTAGTTAATTAAGCTGATTTTTGGCGAGCTATCGAGCGGGTCGGTATTTTGCAGATGAATAAATGTTCTGGGACCAACAATTCCGTCAGGGACCAAATGGTGAGTTTTCTGAAAAAATATGACTGCTTTCTTTAGGTCGCTGTCAAATAATGGAGAGTTGCCTGATACGGATTTATTTTTAGACAGCCGATTCCTGATCCACAGTACAGTGTCAGATGAAGTGTTAGGGAAAACTTCTGTGACGCTCGCTGCCGGTGGCTGCCAGAGTATTAAATAGTAGCCATTCCACTGGCTTAAGACCTGTTCCAGTGGAAACGCAGATTGATTTTCCATCAAAAAAACCGGTTTGCCCTGTTCTAGCCCAACTAATAAAGCATAAGTTTTTTCTGATATAGAGGCTGTGAACTCCATGATAACAGGGCGGTTTAAAGCGATTAAACCATTCCAGTCTGACTTATCAAACAGGCAAGCCAGTCCTGCCTTTTCCACTTCACTGCATCTGGCCCCTTCAGTCAGTTTTTTATTCCATAGATCAGCAAGCAGCGGAATTGCTGCGCTTAAAGAAGTGCTGTGTTTTTCCAGCATGGAGCTAAAGTCTAATGTTTTAACGGCAGGAATTATTTTTTTCGCCTGGGCAATAGGTTTTTGCGAAACGGTTTCTGCAACCGGTTTTTTCAATATTGCTTTTGCTGCTAGCGGTTGGGCAGGGATATGGCTGGGTGTTAAATAATAGCTCAATCCTATTAATGAACTTAGCAAAACAGTTGCTAGCAAAAGCTCTTTTAACCCCATTGCTGATGTTTTAGCCGGATGAAAAGTTTCTTTGGCCGCTTTTTTGACAATTTTTACAGTAATGGGCTGAGAGCCATCTACATAAGCACCCAGCAAGGCTCTGTCACATACAATATTGATTAGTCTAGGCGTACCATTTGCAAGCGCATGGATTTTTTTAATAGCTCGCGGAGTAAAAATCTCGGTATCGCCCCCGCTAATTTTTAAGCGGTGCTTTATATATTCTTGAGTTTCTGGAAAAGAGAGAGAGGTTAAATGATAGCGAGCGGTGATTCTCTGATTAAGCTGTCTCAGTTCAGGCTTTTCTAATAGTTGTTGCAATTCAGGCTGGCCAATAAGGATAATCTGCAATAACTTAGCGGTGCTGGTCTCTAAATTAGTTAATAGCCTAACTTGTTCCAATACGTCTAGGCTCAGGTTTTGAGCTTCATCTATCACCAGTACAGTCTGTTTTCCATTGGCATGTGCGGTCAGTAAATGACTGTTTAGCCTATCGACTAGTCCTTTCAGTGTCTGATTGTCTTGCTCATAGGCAATATGCAATTCGTCACAGATAGTTGCCAGTAGCTCAATGGCATTGACCTTGGGGTTTAATACCAGAGCAATATCGATATTATTAGGCAATTGCTGCAGCAGGCAATGGCATAGCGTTGTTTTGCCTGTACCCACCTCTCCAGTCAAGGCTACAAAGCCCCCTCCATGATTAATGCCGTACATTAAATGCGCCAGACCTTCCTGGTGATGCTGGCTCATATAAATAAAATGAGGATCAGGCGCAATAGAAAACGGGGGTGTGCTAAAATTAAAAAACTGTTGATACAATGAGAAAACCCTTAAAAAATGACTAATAATTCTTCAGACCCTGCAGCAAAAAAGGTTAAATATATCGCCTCTATGATCTATCTGCTGATATTTGCCTTTATTGTAGGCGGCAGCTATATAAATCAGCAATCACCAGCAAATGCTGAGGAGGCTGATGGCATAGAGCTATTTAAAGATTTTTCCAAATAGCCCGTGATCTGCATTTAGATATTCTATCCTCTGCAATGCGCATTTACCTATTTCACTTTCAGGTTCTTTCTCAATAATACGCTGCAGCATTGCCATGCTGTCTTTCTCTAGCAATTCAATGGCCCGCTTTCTAACGGACATGTAATGCGCATTCAGTGCGGCTAATTCTTTTAAGTAGGCATTTGCCTCATTCAATTGCTTTAGCATCACTTTTTCAGGGTCACCGGTAAAAAGGTCTCGCAGCAAATTGCCATATTGTTCCTGAATACGTGCAACATCGGTACGGTTAATTTTTACCGGTTCCGTTGGATCATCACAACAGCCCATATCACGCTCCTATCATTGTAATTTTCCACTATCATACCCCTAAATAAACTAAAACCAATAAGTTAATATTCATTATGCGCTGTGTCTATAAGAAAGAAAACTATAGGCATCTAGCTTAGAATAATTAAGGTGTTCATTATGAAGAAAGTACTAGTGCTCCAGCATGTAAGAGTAAAAGATGCCGACAATGAAGATATCAAAATGATTGGGGTTTTTTCTACGCAGGCAATTGTAAATGCTTGTATCCGGGACCTGGAAATTCAGCCTGGTTTTAAAGACCACTCAGGTGGTTTTTCAGTTGAAGGATATGAACTTGATAAAGCTGAATGGAAAGAAGGCTTTGGGGAGTAATGCACGGCTTTTTTATAAAAACTTGGCATATTTTTTAATTTTTATAACGCAGTGATATTTAAAGTTATTTATTTTTAATGGCATTGAGTTTTATTTTTCAATAATCATTTTTTATAGAAAATTAATTTTAATAAATTCTGTATTGCCTGTTTTTATTGAGTTTGTAATCTGGACAAATATCATGTCATTTTTTTGTGAGAAAGCCGTGGGGGCGAAATGGCGATGAAGTTTTCTTTGCATTCTGATCTGGCAAAACTAAAAACCTGATGCCTTATTTTCTCCATCTCTTTATATTCTTAGCATTGAGGTATAGAATAACTTTGTTTTGCGACTTACTTCTCTACAAGAATTTAGGGTGTTTGTTAATATTATTATCGGCTTTAATGAAAAGCCTTCTATTTAACTATTTTTTTAAGGATTTTTTATGAATAAACTATCTAAAAAGCTCATTTGTAGCTTTGTTTTTTTAACAAGCTGCTTTCTTTCGGGTGTGGGCCTCGCTGACTCTCGCATAGATGCAGATGATAAATATCATATAGATGGGCGCGATGACCATGATGACAATGACCATGATGACAATGACCATGATGACAATGACCATGATGACAATGACCATGATGACAATGACCATGATGACAATGACCATGATGACAATGACCATGATGACAATGACCATGATGACAATAGCCAAGATGACAATAGCCAAGATGACAATGGCAATGAAACTGAGGAGGAAAAAAATCATAGAGA
>Ga0256840_1000003_pt1 | contig 148789 bp, 145 predicted proteins | sample 355202metaG_FD_185969 | JGI IMG/M metagenome (GOLD analysis project Ga0256840, IMG submission 185969) | Hydrothermal vent microbial communities from Mid Atlantic Ridge, Atlantic Ocean - 355-202 | ecosystem: Environmental > Aquatic > Marine > Hydrothermal vents | place: Atlantic Ocean: Mid... | reverse complement strand
CCTGTTAGTTGATTGAATTTTATCTAACAAGGCGAGTTTTTAAAAGCCTGCCACACTCATTGTTCCGCTACGCTCCACAATGAGTGTGGCAATTATTTAACAATAACGTTGTGAAACTATACAACTATGCATTAAAGAATGATCACAAAGTGGGCTTAATTCATGTTGATGACTATTGTGATTCTGGGGTGATAAAAAACGTTTATACAAAATTTAAAAACAGTTCACTCACATCAGCAGATGTTAACTACTATTATGAGGCATGTATTGATACAAAAAAGTTGCTTAAGGCGATATATCTAGCCAAAGATAGGAATGAGATTTTAATTATTGAGGGAGTTTTTATTTTTAAAACCAAATTGAGAGAAGTATTGGATTTCAAAATATATCTTGATGTAGATGAAAAACAGGCTTTTAATCGCTTTATTGCCAGAAAGAAGCTTAGTGGCTATGAAACTATTTTCAAGGATATATGGCTTGCAGCTCATAAGATATATTGCTGTGAAGTGAATCCAAAAACCTTTGCTGATTTGGTAGTGTCCAATGATTTTCTGCAACCCAAGATACAAGCCTATAACAAAAATAGGCAATGGATTGCAAAATCAATTGCTCCGTTACAGAATTTGCAACCACTAGTATAAACCCAGCGATATAATACCGTAACTCAGGATTGCAAGAAAACTTTATATCAAGGTGTAGCTTGAAGTAAATGGTCGCTCCATTAACAAGAGCTATACTGCAGAGATAAGGTTTTCTTGCAATCTCTAACTTAATGAGATATAAAAGAAAGATCTCCTTGTATTAGTTCATCACTTCGATATTTGTGCCTGACCGAGAAAGAAGTAATCTACTACTCAAAAGCTGGATTTACGCGTATCATCCTTGATACTTGCCCACTTCCATGTGGGTTTTCATGAAAAAATATTCCTGATGTTTTTTTCACGTTAGCCGCGTAGCGGCAAGTATCATGGAAGATACGCATAAATAATGAAATATTTTGCTTCAAACCAGACTTTCCCTCGCTACGATTCCTTTCTGGGTCAAGCACTAAATAACTTTGTTGAAGTTTTTCGATAACATACCCCATTCTACACATGGTTTTTTGTCCAGAAGTACCGTCATTCCTGCCTACGCAGGAATGATGAGTAATTTTCAATCAAAAGACGTTAATTCTCTTTTTCCAATCGACTCACGTTACGATAAGCCTTGGGCAATAAACTGCCGCGTTTGGCGCGATAACCCAAGAAGTTCTGTAAATCATTCCACTTGATGCGGATATATTTTTTGCCTACCCATACGAGGAATGATTGGTTTTCACTGAGCACTAACATATCTACCATAGTTTCATCACCAGCTTTCAATAACTTCGGCGGAATATTAATCATCTTATTGCCTTTGCCTTTGGTTAAATGCGGCAATTCATGCACAGGGAAGGCCAACAAATGTCCTTGCGAAGTGGCACAGACAATAAAGTCTTCATCAATATTATTGACAACTTTGGGAGGTAATGTTGTAAAGTCTCCTTTGGGCACGGATATAGCGTGTTTTCCAGCTTTGACTTTGGAGTATAAGTTTTCCATTTCGGTAATAAAACCATAACCCGCTGAGGATGCCATTAACAATAGGGTGTCGGGTTTTTCACAAATTGTTGCAACAAATTGCGAATCTTCTGGTAGCTTAAACTTAGTGGTTAAGGCCTCACCTTGTCCACGTGCTGATGGCAATGTATGTGACAGTAATGAAAATGCTCGCCCATAGTTACTCAAGAAAACGGCATTAAGATTGGTGCGTCCATAAGCATGATGTGCGTATTCGTCACCTGATTTAAAGTTTAACTTAGTGACATCAATATCATGTCCTTTTGCAGCGCGTACCCATCCGACTTTGGATAAAATAATGGTATTGGGTTCGTTTGGTACTAAGGATGTTTCATCAAAGACTTTAGCAGCAACTCTATCAACAATGGCTGAACGACGTGCATCGCCGTGTAATTCTGTTTCTTCCATGATTTCAGTTTTGATAAGTTTTTTCAGCTTAGCACGAGACATCAGAATACTTGCGATTTTATCACGTTCCGCCATCAATTCCATTTGCTCGGTACGAATTTTCATCTCTTCAAGTTTTGCTAAATTTCGTAACTTGGTTTCTAAAATCGCTTCGGCTTGAATTTCTGACAGTTTAAATGTTTCAATCAACGTTTCTTTGGGATGATCTTCTTCGCGGATAATGCGAATCACTTCATCCAAATCCAAATAAGCAATCAATAAACCTTCTAAAATATGCAAACGTGCATCGACCTTATCAAGTCTGGTTTGCAAACGTCTGCGAACGGTCTCAGTTCTAAAGACTAGCCATTCGTGCAATATCATCTTAAGGTTTTTAACTTGTGGACGTTTGTCCAAGCCAATCATGTTAAGGTTGACACGAAAAGATTTTTCTAAATCGGTAGTCACATATAAATGACTCATTAAGCCTTCATAATCAATGCGATTAGAACGTGGAATAATAACTAATCGAAATGGGTTTTCATGATCAGATTCATCACGTAAATCCTCAACCATCGGTAGTTTTCTGGCACGCATTTGGTTGGCAATTTGTTCTAAAATTTTTGCAGGACTGGCCTGATGTGGCAAAGCAGTGATTATAATATTTTTATCTTCACGTGTATGCACGCAACGCATACGAATACTGCCTTTGCCTTGAGTATACATCTCAACAATGTCTTTTCTGGGCGTAATAATTTCCGCAAAAGTTGGATAATCAGGACCTTGAATATGCTGGCACAAGTCTTCAATACTCGAATCAGGGTGATCCAACAACTGAAACAAGGCAGCCGAAACTTCACGTAAATTATGCGGTGGCACATCGGTTGCCATACCAACAGCAATGCCCGAACCACCATTGAGTAAAATATTGGGTAAGCGTGCAGGCAAAAATACAGGTTCTTGCAATGTGCCATCAAAGTTAGGTTGCCAATCAACCGTTCCTAATGGGACTTCTTGCAATAAAGATTTGGAATAAGCCGTTAAACGTGACTCGGTATAACGCATGGCAGCAAAGGATTTAGGGTCATCGGGTGAGCCAAAATTACCTTGACCATCAACCAATGGATAACGGTAAGAAAAAGGTTGCGCCATCAACACCATCGCTTCATAACTGGCAGAATCGCCATGCGGATGGTATTTGCCAATCACATCACCAATGGTACGGGCTGATTTTTTATGTTTAGATTTGGCAGATAAGCCGAGTTCGCTCATGGCAAAGATAATGCGTCGTTGCACGGGTTTTAAGCCATCGCCAACAAAAGGCAAAGCGCGGTCTAAAACAACATACATGGAATAATCTAAATAAGCTTTTTCCGCGTATTCACCCATCGGCATGATTTCAAAATTTAAGATTTTTGACATTAATTATAGAGGTTAAATTTAATTAAAGTCTATTTTACACGCATCAGCAAAAGAGTGTATAAAACCTCGTAAATTAGGATATAAAAACTTTTATGTAACCATATCAAGATTGATGCGTCTTAATAGTAATATTCATAGGATATACTTTATAATGCCCATAAAAAAAACTTTAGTTGTTAGCATTTTTATTTTACTTGTAGGCTGTCAATCAACATTGACACCACATACCAAGAAAAGTTATAAATCATCTGAAACAATTCGCTCGTCTAATGAGGAGTTAAATCAAGTTGCTTCGTTAGAAAACGGGCAATTCAAGTACTCGGTTCAAGACTTCTTTAGCCGTCCAAATCTCAGTTCATTTAAATTTTCACCTAATGGAAAGTATATTTCCTATAAGAAAAAGGATAAAGATGGAAAAAACCATGTGTTTGTAGAAGAAATTGAAAGTAAAAAAGCACACATGGCAATTGAAGAAAAAGATCAACAAATAGCTGGTTATGGCTGGGCAAACAATAACCGACTGGTTTATGTGATGGATCAAGGTGGTGATGAAAATTATCATTTATTTTCTGTAGATAAATTTGGCGGTAAGTCAATTGACCTGACTCCTTATCCTGGAGTACAGGTTTCTATACTTGAGAGCCTAAAGGAACAAGATGATTATTTAATTATTAGTTTAAATAAAGATAATCCAGAAGTTTTTGAGCCATTTAAAATAAATATTACCAATGGAGAGCTTGAAAAACTCTATGAAAATACTGACCTTGAAAATTTCATTGATGTTTATTATTTCGATAAGAATGCACAATTAAAAGCTATTGTTCAACAAGTCGATGGTACAGATAATGTTTTATCTTATCGAGAAACAGAAAATCAACCATTTAAAAAAGTTGTAAGAACTTCATGGAAAGATGTTTTTCGGGTTCTTGATTTTAATTATGCAACTCCCTATCCGCATGATGCTTATGTTTTGTCAAATTTAGAAAATGATAAGAGGGAAATAATTCTTTACGATTTGGCTCAAAACAAAATGATTGCCAAAGTATTTACTCATCCAGATTTTGATGCTGAGGATGTTTCCTGGTCACACAAAAGGAATTATGAACTTGATTCCTATAGTTATAATGGCATTAAACAAACTGTTGTTCCAGTTAGTTTAACTTATCACAAATGGTATAAAAGTTTTGATAAGCAATTTGCCGATAAAGAAGTGGAGATAGTTAGTAAAACTGAATCTGAAGATAAAATTCTTATCCATGTTTCTAGTGATAAACTTTTTGGAGTTTATTATGTTTATGATACACAGAAGGATAATTATAAAAAGTTGGTTGACTTAAAGCCAGAATTACATGAAAAAGACATGGCTGAAATGCAAGCCATAAAATTTATTGCAAGAGATGGTCTGAGTGTACACGCTTATCTGACACTTCCAAGTAAAAGCACTCAAAAGAAAGTGCCGTTGATTGTTAATCCTCATGGTGGTCCATATGGAGAGCGAGATAGTTGGGGGTTTAATTCTGAATCTCAGTTATTTGCTAGTCGAGGATTTGCTACCTTACAGATAAATTACCGTGGTTCTGGTGGCTATGGTAAAGCATTTAAACAAGCAGGAAGTAAACAAATTGGACGTAAAATGCTTGAAGATTTAGAAGATGGTGTTGCGTATGTCAAAAGCTTAAATCTTATTGACGATAAAAAAATTGCTATTTATGGTGCAAGTTATGGCGGTTTAGCAACATTAGGGAGTCTTGTTAAGACTCCAGATTTATACGTATGTGGAGTAGATTATGTCGGTGTATCAAACTTATTTACTTTTTTTGATTCGTTTCCTCCATACTGGAAACCATATTTAAAACAAGTGTATGAACAATGGTATAACCCAAACTTGGCTGAGGATAAATTAATAATGAAACAAGTTTCACCAGCCCTTAATGTTGATAAGATAACAAAACCTCTATTTGTTGTACAAGGAGCCAACGATCCACGTGTAAAAATGAGTGAGTCAGATCAAATTGTCAAAAACTTAAGAAAGCGTGGTTTCGATGTACCCTATATGGTTAAAGATAATGAAGGTCATGGTTTTGCTCATGAGGACAATCGCATAGAATTGTACCAAACAATGTTAGGTTTTTTTGCAAAACACTTGAAATAGTTTTTTAAGGAAAATCTATTTTACACGCATCAGCAAAAGAGTGTATAAAACCTGAAGGATTTAGTTGGATTATTTATTCAAAACCATTTTCAAAGACTAGGGCAGAAGGGTTAAGTTCGTTCCAAATTAAGTTTCGAATTTGAGGCAGGTTATTTCTTATTGAGCTGTGTACAAGGGTGCTTGGCATATAAGCTTGAGGAATTTGTTCGTTATAAATTGCCATGTAAGTAATCATGCCCGCTAAAAAATACAAACTGGCACGACCGTGAGGTGCGGAGTCTTCATAGGTTTCACTAAAAGGTAACTGTCCTGGAATAATTTGAGTGATTGTTTTGCTAATTATTGGCCCAACAGAAATCATTTGAATATCAAGAGTTGGGCGAGACAGATGCATTTGAGTGAGGTAATCAGACCACCATGTGTGAAATGTTCCTAATGTTTGCTGGTGGAAATCATTGACTTCTGTGGCAGTAGGCAACGTTGGGGGATAGGCATTTGTTAAGTCCATTTCGGGCCAGTTTTCGTAAATGTAAAATTTTATACCACTTTGCTGGGTGTTAACCCAATCAAATATAGTGCTAGTGGATTGGATTACTGTTGTGGTGGCATCAAGTGGATGAGGGTCATTGACCCCTTGGTATTGAATAAAATTCGCAGCGGTAATTAAGATGGTGTTTATGTTTGCTGCTGAAAAAGGTTGGATGGTATCATCCCAAACCGCAGGAATATTGTTATAACCCCAATTAGAAGCAGGCGGTAAATTATCGTGTGTGGTTAAAAAACCATACTGACCACCTGTTGCAAATGTGTGTCCAGCAAATAAAGCAATGTCATTAATCCAATGTAAAATCGTGGTTTCATCACTGGGTGTAGGAATGGCGGGAGGTCGGTGATCAATTAGACTATGACCAAAGGTGTAAAGGCGTACATCTGTGGCTAATGAAGAAAAGCTTAGGCTCAATAAAAACAAAATAAATTTTTTCATGATTGAGCCTCAAACGATTTAGCAAAGATAAAAGCATGAGCACTTGGACCGTGTTCGCGTAAATAATCCAAGCGTTCTTTGCCTTCTTCGACTGTGGGGATGTGACCTGCAGGAACCCACCACAGGGCTTGGTGTTTTTGTGCGATTTTGTTAAACCAAGCCTCGCGGTCTTGAATAAGTTCCACATGTGCGGTACGGTAAACAAAATTTTTGAGTGAGGCTATGTCTTCCCAAATGCTCATGTTGACCAATAATAATGGGTCGTCAAACACACGAATGGCTGTTGAATCGCCTTGTTCAGATTGCGGCCGCCAAATAAAACCATCGGCATCATCGGCTAAAGCGTTGATTTCCTCTAAACGATTAACAAAGCCCTGCATAACAGCGGTATCCATTTCATCTTGGGCTTGGGCGATATTGATTTGTGCGAGGTGAAAATTGTTCATAGTGACTGTGTCAATTGATAATTAAATGTAGTATAACAGAAAATGTTTGAACCATTTAACTCTAAATTAACGCGCAATAGATACAATACCGATTGGGAAATATTTTGGTAACTATGCACACAACTAGCGATTATTATTTAATCAACCACAGTCAATCTAAAAGGAATTTTATTACTTTTTTGGTTTCTGTTTGTTTGTTGGTTTTGTTGTTGATGGTGCCTGTTCAACTGTATGTTCAGCAAAAGCAACAAAAATTAATTGCGTTGGAATTAACTAAAGCCACTCCAGTCTTGAAAACAAAGCCCGTACAAAAAGAGAAAAAACCAGTTCAAAAAGCACCCATGAAGCCATTAACAAAACAAAAAGAAGTTTCTTTTAAAAAAGAAGCACCAAACAAACGCATAAAAACTGAAATTAAAATCGTAAAGTCCACACCTCAAAAGCAAAAGCCAAAACAAAGTGAAGTCAAACCTATCGAATTGCCATCGACAGCGGTTTTATTGAACACCATAAAAAACCGACAAAACACGGTAAAATTAGGCAAAGAATTTCAAGCCAAAACAGGTCATGAAGAAGACTTTGTCTATAAAAGTGTTGAACAAGCACAAATGTTTAAAGAGTTTAAACTTATCAATGAAGAAGTCGATAAACCCGAATACGAAATGAACTTTTACGCAGAAGGCATCGAAGGCAGTGTCGAGAGATTTATGGACAAAATTACTTACAAAAAAACGTTTACTACAAGGTTTGGTACAAAAATCCAGTGTGCCTCAGTTGCAATCGTTATTACTGCTTGTGGTTGGAAATAAATGCCTAACTCTGACGAGAAATAAGGTACTCAGCTAAAAACTTTAAATAACTGCTATCGCCAGGTAAATATTGCAATGCTTCAACTGCTTTTTTTGAATGATTAAGTGCCGCTTGTTGTGAGGCATCCAATCCCATCAGCGAAGGATAGGTGGATTTGTTGTTGGATTCATCCGAGCCAATGGGTTTGCCAATCATCTCTTCATCACCAATGACATCAAGCACATCGTCAATGATTTGAAAAGCCATGCCAAAGTTATAAGCATAATCGCCCAAAGCCTTGTTTATGCGCTCAGATTTTTTGGTTTTATCTTGAGCATACAACAAACCAATCATCTCAACAGAAGCCGCAATTAAAGCCCCTGTTTTTAATAAATGAATTGTGTCCATTTGTTGTTTGTTTAACTCTTTGTTTTCAGACTCTAAATCCAGAGACTGACCACCTGCCATGCCATAAGCACCACAGGAAAAGCTGAGTTTGCGAATCAATTTAACCACAATACCTGAGTTGACCTCGGCAAGACTCAAGACTTCAAATGCCATCGCTTGCAAGGCATCCCCCGCCAAAATAGCGGTCGCCTCGTCAAACTTGACGTGGCATGTCGCCTTGCCACGGCGCACATTGTCATCATCCATAGCAGGCAAATCATCGTGAATCAAAGAATAAGCATGAATCATCTCAACACTGGCTGCAATATAATCTGCACGTTTTATATCCATACCCAAAGCCTCAGCGGTTGCATAACTCAAAAGAGGACGAATACGTTTACCACCCGATAATAACGAATAACTCATGGCATCAATCAAACGGTTGGATTCTGCGTAGTTTTTCGCTATAAAATCTGCAAGAAATTTATTTATGCGTTTTTGGTAATGCTTGTTTTTGTTGTTGAAGCCTTTATTGTCCATGTGTGTGGTTGTTTTGTGCGTGGTGGAATAAGAAGGTTAAACGTTTTGCAATTAATCCGCTTTAATGCCTGACATAAGTTTTTCAATCTTAGCCTCAGCATCAGCCAAACTTTTTTGGCACTCGCGCGTTAATTTAACTCCTTTTTCAAAGAGTTTTAAGGATTCATCAAGACTCAACTCTCCGGATTCCATTTTTGATACAATGCCATCAAGCTCTTGAACGGATTTTTCGAATGTTTTGCTGTTGCTCATGATTTTTCCGATAATTATTTTATAGTTGGTATTTTAACAGATAATAAAAACAGTTAACAATGAGCTAATAACAATAAATAAATTATCAAGAGTTTTGCAAAGGTCTGTTATCAACAATATCATAAAATCGATGCATTAAATATAAGGGAATATTCACAATATTTCCATCTTTACGAAGATTTCTTAATGTTGTTCTTGCCAGTAATGGTGGATTAAATTTATCATCATAAACTAACAAACTTTTTTTCTTTTTTGATATCCCCGCTTTAACCTCTAAAGGATAAATATCTAATTCATAAGGGATAATAAAGTCAACTTCCGCTTGATTTTTACTTGTCCAATAAAATAATTTTTTGTTATTCATTGGAGCTAAAAATGTAGCAATCAAATTTTCAATGAAAGCCCCTTTAAATTCTGTAAATAGCCTTTTGTCTTCAACTAAGATACCAACAGGTAAATTAGACATTGCTCCTAACAAACCAACATCTAATAAAAACACTTTAAATACATTCGCATGAGAGTATGCATCAATAGGGATTTTAGCAGTGGTAACATTAGTTGATTTATAAACTAAGCCAGCATCCTCCAACCACATAATAGCACTCTCATATTCACGACCTCTAGCACTTTTCTTTATTGCAGAGAAGATGAATTTTTTATTTTCTTTTGCTAACTGGCTATGAATTTGATTCCAAATTGTTGTTATTTTCATTACTTCATGCGCCACAACATGTTTTGAAAAATCCAATAAATAAGCATCTAATATTTCCTTTTGAATAGCTCTGACTGATCGAAGATTTTTGCTAGAACAGAAATGTTTAACAACCTCAGGCATGCCCCCAATAAATGTATAATTTTTCAACAAATCAACCAGTTGTTGATGTATAGGTTCAGGAATTATTGCTAAGTTTTCAACTTCAAAATTTACATTATCAATATAATGCCTTAACTTATGTTTGCCAATTGCATCTAAAAATTCACAAAAACTCATAGGAAATAGGTCTAAAAAGTTAACTTTACCAACTGGAAAGCTATTTAACTTGTTAAGTTTAATACCTAAAAGAGAACCTGCGCTAACAAGATGATAATCATTAGCGTTTTCATGAAAATACTTCAAACTATTTAAAGCCTCGGGGCAAGCCTGAATCTCGTCAAAAATGATTAAAGTGTCATTAGGTAAAATATCGATATCTAACATTAAACCAATCTCAAGAATAATTCGATGTGGGTTCAAATCGTTTTTAAATAATTTAGAAGCTAAAGGCATTTCTTCAAAGTTCAAATAAGCAGTATTTTGATAATGCTCCACTCCAAATGATTGTAAACTCCACGTTTTACCGACTTGCCGAGCGCCTCTCAATATTAACGGTTTACGTCTATCCGACTCTTTCCATTTAAGTAACTCTATAGATATATCTCGTTTCATAATTAATTAGACTTTATATATTAGGCTTAATAATACAGGGATGCAAACTGACAATCACGAAAAACATGGGTTAAAAGTGAAATAAATCACGTATTTCATATGAATAATGTAATTTGCAAACTATCGCAAAGGGTATAAAAAGTATAATTCTCCACCATATTACTAAAGTATTCTGGTACATAATAGAATCACAAAATGTAAGTTTTGGAGTTATTAAACGTAATTGTTGGAGTTAACTAGTGTAAATATTGGAATTTAGTTAAGTAAAATTTGGAATATGGTTACGACTATACTTCTAAAATTGAGTCAAAAATTGTTAAGACTGTTAATAAAGTATCTGATTTACTCTTAGGTCTGATGCTTCTCAAAAAGCTTCAAAGATTCATTAAGGCTCAACTCATCCTATTCCATTTTAGACACAATGGTATCAAGCTCTTGTATTGAATTTTTGAAGGTTTGTTCTTTATCAAAAAGTATTGTTAGGAAAGCAATTTGATCCATTTGACCCCCATTTTTTATTTTGGTAATAACCACTTGATATTATGGTAGCATATATGCTATCATTTGTTTATGAATAATATCGTTGTAATAGATACTAGCGTTATAATTAGTGCTTTAATAGGTGAAAAAGGCCCAAGTAGAGAGGTGATAAGAAGATGTCTAAAAGGCCATTTACAGCCTATTATTAGTAATGCATTGTATTCAGAATACCAAGACGTAAGCAAAAGGCAAAACATTACTGACATATGCCCATTGACACGGGATGAAATCCAAGACTTACTTAATGCCCTTTATAGCATCTCTCGATGGGTTTCAATACATTACCTTTGGCGACCCAATTTAATTGATGAAAGTGATAATTTTGTGATTGAATTAGCGATTGCAGGTAATGCTACAATGATAATAACCAACAACACCAGAGACTTTAACAATTCAGAAATTAGTTTCCCTGAATTAAAAATAGTCACACCAGAAATATTATTAAAAAGGTAAATAAAATGGCAACACTTACATTAAGAATACCCGATGACAAACACAGCAGATTAAAATCACTGGCTAAACACAAAAAAATTAGTGTAAACAAGCTGATGGAAGAACTGTCAACACAAGCACTAGCAGAATTTGACAGTGAAATTAGATTTAAAACACTTGCCTTAAAAGGCGATAAAAAAAGAGGCCTAGAGTTATTGGATAAACTTGACAAGGCATTTGGAGCTAAAAGGGTGCTGACCCCTTAAAATTGGGGAGGCAATGATGGTGCCAGAACAAATACAGGTAGCCGCTACAACCCTAGCACAGATAGTTGGCAAGCAACCAGTATCGACAGCAATATAGCTACTGCTAGAGATTTTCATACAGCGACTTGGGATACTGTCAACAATCAAATGATTGTTTGGGGAGGTTTTGATGACAGTGGCATAATCAATACTGGAGGACGATACGACCCCAATACTAATAGTTGGAAATTAATGAATATGATCAACAGTCCAGAAAGTCGATATTATCACACAGCTATTTGGACAGGCTCTGAAATGATGGTATGGGGAGGTCGTAACCTTGTTGAAATTAATTCACTCGGTATTTATTACCCATTTGTAGATTTAATTTATAACAATGGCTTTGAATAGAAAAGAAGTTTCCGCAGATAAGTCAATGAGAAAATGTCTTTAAAAGTGAATACTAACAAAGCTGTCAGGAAATTGGGCTGGAAGTAAGTCAAGTGACCTGGCAGCAAACGCACTCAAGATATTTTGCTTATGCTATTGTGTGTACCCTTGATAAAAATAAAAGAGGTTAAAGAATGATCCATGCGGTAACACAAAGATCATAAAGAAGACGCAAAGGATAAAAAAAGGCGTCGTCATTGCGAGGAGGAACGACGTGGCAACCTCTAAGGGAACCGTGGTTTTATTTAAAACAGCTAAGGAACACAGTTTTTGATCTTGCTCTTAAGTTGCTGATAAAAAGAAAGGAACACAGAGATTCGCAGAGAGCCGCAGAGTGACACAGAGATTTTTCCTTCATTAACTTCATATCCTTCATGGTAAGCTTTCGCTTTTGATTTTGTTCTTAAGTTGTCAATTATCTTGGGTTCTGGGCTTCAGCCCTGCGCTTTTATGTTTTAAATAGAAAGTATTATTGGAAAAGTGGTTAATTCTAATAAATTAAACCTTACACGGCTCATAAAATCGCAACAGGGTAAATTTCTATAAGTGATTGAAGACAATAAGAAAAAGGGTGCTGACCCGAATGCTGCTAAGTTAAGCCGCTTTTGCATACTTGAAAACCGCATGAAACCTAGATATTTAGCAGTTTTATAAAAAATCAAAACCATGTTAAGAATCCTTAACTTAGAGCCATTCGGTGCTGACCTCTTAAAGTTGAACCCAAAAGGGTGCCGACCCCTTTAAAGTTAAACGAATTGATCCCTTTTTGCACTTCTTTGTTCTTTGGCTCTATTGATTCTTATAGTCTTTACAATATTTGATTATTGAGCTACAATGTAGCTACAATTATTGAGGATTAATTATGACAGCAAATGCAGTAGTACGCGCAAGAATAGATGAAGACATTAAAGAAGAGGCAACAATTGTATTGGCAAGTATGGGTTTATCAGTTTCTGAAGCCATGAGACTGATGTTAACACGTGTGGCCAGAGAAAAAAAATTGCCCTTTGAACCATTAATACCAAATGCTGCAACAATAGCAGCTATGAAGGAGGCAAGAAAAGGCAACTTAAAATCATACGACAGCATTAATGATTTAATGGAAGATTTAAGTGCGGAAGATTGAAAGAACCAATCGTTTTAAGAAGGATTATAAGCGTGAGTCAAAAGGACAATATGCGTATGTTTTAGAATCTAATTTTGTGGATGCGTTGAAATTGTTATTGGCTGATGAGCCGCTTGAGGCAAGACATAGGGATCATGCATTAACAGGAAATTGGGTTGATCACAGAGATTGCCACATACGACCAGATTTAATCTTAATTTATCGAAAACCAGATGATGAAATTTTGCAGCTTGTGCGTCTTGGTTCGCACAGTGAATTAGGCTTGTAGAAAGTATTGTTGGGAATGCAACTTGACCCCCCAGTGTAATGGATTATCATCACACCTTTAAAGAAAATCAAGGGCAATAGCATCACGCAAAGACTTTAAAGACCTGAAAGAAGGCGCAAAGTCGTGCAAATATTATCTCGGGTTCAGGGGGATTAACCTTGTAATTATTGCCTATATTTAATCAGTTTTGCTGGTATCCCTACGGCAATACCGTATTCTTCAATTTCTTTGTTAACTACTGAATGGGTACCAATGACAACACCATCATTTAATTTGGTACCAGGGGTGATGCTTACATGGCTTCCAATCCAGACATCATTACCAATGAATAGTTTTTGTATAGTATCTTTTTGGCTGCGAATTAATTGGCTTTTATTAATGCCGTGATTTGAATCACGTATAATGCAATAAGCTGCTATTTGACAATCGTTACCAATTTTAATAGAATCTTGACTAACAATATAGGTGCCTTTACCAATATAGACATTGTCTCCTATAATGATTTTCCCTTTTTTTGCATAAATTTCTGCACCATAATCAATACAACAATTCTGACCAATTGTAATATTGCCCCCATCAATAGTTCGAATTGACTTATAGGATTTCACAACGGTATTAGCGCCAAGTTGAATTGATTTTGAGCCTAGTTTAAGCATAACAACTGAACATTTGTTTGAAAATCTTCTTAATGAATATACAATAAGGCTTTCTATTTTTTGAAAAAGTGTTTTTATAATTAGAACCATTTATTAAATTGATAATAATACCATACTAACCAACTATGATAAAACAAAAATTAAAACCTTTTACACCTAAAATTGTAAGAAAAATTTATAGAGGAGCCACAAACTATTTTAAACGATTATGGCGTTGGTTGGTTATTCTCAAACAGATTCGAGGTGTTACATTCTTAGATCAAATGAAATTAGTGTTTTCAGCGCTTTTATCTCCTATTACATCTTTGAAGTCACTGTTGAAGTGGCAAAATCCAGTTTTATTATTTGATACAGGTGTATATGTTAAAGGGAATGGTACTTTTAATGTGCGAAAATATACAGATGATCTTTGGCATATTCTTCCAAATAGGGAGGCAAATGTATATAAATGCATAAAAGAGAGGTTAACTATTGGTTCTGTTTTTGTTGATGCAGGTGCTAATATAGGTGTTTATTCAATTTTAGCAAGCTCTATTGTGGGAGATGAAGGAAAAGTTATTTCTATAGAAATGATTCCATTAACAATAAAACGTTTAAAAAAGCATATTATGATGAATAATCAACAGAATATAAATATTATTGAACAAGCTTTGTCGGACACAAAAGATGAAACAATTGTTGCCAATGTTCCAAATAATAAGTACGGGATGGCAAGTATAGAAATAATACATAATGGTATTGAAACTGAGTCAGTAAAAGTTATGACCACGACTCTTTCTCATGTGCTAGCAAATGTTGATAAGGTTGATTTAATGAAAATGGATATTGAAGGTGCTGAATTAAAAGCCCTGCAAGGTGGAGAAGATGTGTTAGATAAAGTAGAGAATATTATTTTTGAAACACATACGCAATTAGCTGAAATTTCTAGTTTTCTTACCTTGCATGGATTTAAATTAATGAAACTTTCAGGTAGAGATGTTTTAGCTTACAAATAATGGTGGGATTAGATTTGGATGTAATTAATTGTCCATCAACAACGTTATGAAACTATACAGTTATCTATTTATAAAATTAGAAAAACTCTTTGGTAAAAATGATAAAAATAAACCAACAATGATACGTTTATCAAATATCAGTAGTTTGTTGACTTTGATAGCATTGATTAAAGCACTTTTTCCCTTCGTGTAATTTTTTTTTATTCTAATATATTCCCAACCTTTGAGTTTATATATTTTACCTAGCACTATACCTTTATATTGCATTAATTCAATGGGAAAATCTTTATGCAAAAACAAGTCCTGTCTGTAGCGGACATTGTCTTCTAGCATCCTTTCGATATTTCCTCCAATATTGTAAGTGTGGTCACGCATTATAACCAATGGCTTGTCTATGAAATCAAATTTATACTTCATTGCAATTTTGAAATATATAGCTTCACCTTCCGCAAAGTAAGTCTCATCAAATGGATAGGTTTGAAAACAAGATTTTCTAACCAGTGGTGAAATTGGATAAATAAAAAAAGGTTCAAGCAATAAATTTTTAAGTATCCAGCCACGTTTCATGTCATTATTTGTTTTTGTTTCGGTTATTTGACCTGTATCTTCAAAAAAACGGTAGCCACCAGAATAGACAACGCCATATTCATTTGATAGTTTATTAAACTGATTAATTTGCAGTTCTGTTTTTTCAGGTAAATACCAATCATCTGAGGCAAGTAAACTAATGAATTTTCCTTTTGCTAGTTTTATTGCTTGGTTTAATCTAGCGGATTGTTTTTTATTATTATTGTTTAAAATAATAGTAATTCTGCTATCAAATGATAAATTTCTTAATACTTCATGAGTATTATCTGTTGACCCATCATCTATTATAATCAGTTCCCAATTATTATAGGTTTGATTTTTTACACTTTCAATAGCATTTTCAATATATTGTGCATGGTTATAGGATGGTATTATGATAGTGACTAGTGGCTGCTTATTATTCATAAGTTTTTATTTGTTGTTTTATTTTTTTGATTGCAAAGATTGTATAATAGAGAGCAATTATAAATTGTATTATTGTTACCATTAAATTTTCAATTGAAAAATAATGTAAGCTAACTAATAGAACTGAAATAACGATAATGCTACTTATTAGTTGTATGTTCTTTTGAGTGAATTTAAATTTTATTTTTGAGGATAAAAAAATAAAAACAAGTATAAAGTTCAATAAGTAACTCGCAAGAAATGCAATGCCTGTAATATCAAGCCCAAATGACTCAAATCCAAACAGTAAAAATAAAAGATAAACGGCAATCCATTGTATTTGTAATAATAGAGAGATTTTAATGTAGCCATGAACAATTAAAACATATCCCAAAATCCATGACATTATTTTAAAAATGTCCCCAATTAGTTGGTATCTCAGAATTGAAGAGGCTTGATTAAAATTTTCGCTGTATAAAAGAGGAATTATAAAAGGTGCCAGAATGTAAAGACCTATAAGTACAGGAAAAATAACCATCAGGAGTAAATTAATTTGTTTGTTAATCAGTTGATTAGTTGCATTTAAGTCATTTTTCAATTCAACGAGTCTTGGGTAATATTCAACGCTTAATGCACTTAAGAATATCTCAACATATGACATGGATATTGCCCATGATGCAAAAACAATACCTGTACTAGCTAGTCCTCCATATTCCGTAATGAGTGACCGTGCGTAAAAAATGCCAAATTGAAAAATTAATGAAACTATAACTAAAGCCATTCCTAATTTAATGACATTCAAAATATCAATAAAGCTTTTCCGTGTAATTATTTGTTTTGGTTTACCAAGGGAGTCTGATTTTAATCGACTAATAATAAATGCAGGAACTGGAAGTATGAGTATTATATATATAATGGCATCTTCATGAAAAAAATAAAGAAGTACAATGGTTGATATTGTAATGATAAAACTTGAAAAAAGTCTGATTTTAGCAATTTTTTTAACTTGCCTTAATCCGTTTAACCAAGATTGCCAAAATAAGGATAAATTAATTATAACGGGAACGAATGACATTAATTGAATATCAGGTTGAAAAGAGATGTCGTCAAATATTTTTAATGCAATAGGTTTACTAAATAGATAGATAATTAAACCACTAAGCAGCCCAGTTAGTAATGCCATACGTATCAATAAAAACTGTAAAATTTGTAATTGATAATGATTTTTAGATGTATTGGTTTCAGCGACAGCTTTTACTACACTGCCACCAGCAACAATTCCTCCTAGTGATAATAGAACATTATAAATAGATTGGAAAAGGCTGAAAACCCCCATCCCTGAGGTGCCAATGAGGATAGCCATGACTTTTACTTTTATTGTGTTAAGGATAATGTTTATTACTGTAGTTGATGACATCAATGCAGTAACTTTTAGCATTCGCCTCATTGTTTTTTTCTCATCCTAATTAATTTTGCTGGAGAACCTGCAACAATTGAAAAGGGTGCGATATTTTTTGTGACAACACTATTACTTCCAATAATTGATCCCTCACCAATAGTGACTCCTTTAGTAATAATTGTATTTGTTCCTATCCATACATTATCACCTATATTTACATCGCCAGTTGTATAGCCTTGTTGAGTAATTGGGATATTAATTGACTTGAATTTATGGTCAACATCGAGAATATATACATAAGGAGCAAGCATGACATTGCTTCCAATAGTTATGGACTTTTGGCATGAAATAATGGAATATTCATTGATGGATGTATTGTCTCCAATGTTTAGTCTTCCTTTGCCACTAATTTGTACATAACTTCTAAGGGTAACATGGGTGCCTAATTCTAAATTAGGACAGTTTAGTATAACTTTTTTTCCGAGGGAGCAGTCTTTACCGTATTTAATAAAGTTTATAGATCTGTATAAAAACCTAATACGAGCATAATATATTGATGTTTTGTGAAAATATGGTTTAGCTTTGGATCTCCAAAACTCACCAAACAATCTATTTTGAAATTTGAAAAGTAATAATAAGAAGTTATATATAGAATTTTTCATAAAACTAATATTTATTTATAATATCGATAATAGTCTGAGTTGATTCAATAGACTGAATAGGACTAATGGGAAGACTTAGTACTTGTTGGTGAATTTTCTCGGTGACTGTAAAACTCAAATGATTGAATTCTTTATAGGCATTCTGTTTGTGTGGAGGAATTGGATAATGTATTAAGGTTTGAATATCATTTTCTAATAAATAATCCTGAAAATGGGCTCTGTTTTTATATCGAATAACAAAAACATGCCAAACATGATTGTCCTCTATTGGTTTGTTAGGTAAGACAATCTTGCTGTTATTTATATTAGATAAATACAAAGAGGCAATCTCTCTTCTATGTTGAATTTCAGTATCTAAATAATTGAGTTTAACATTTAAAAGAGCGGCTTGTATTTCATCTAGTCGACTATTACTGCCTTTATAAAGGTTAATGTATTTTTCTCTACTTCCATAATTGGCTAAAACTCTTATCATATCAGCTAGTTTTTCGTCATTTGTAGTAATAGCACCAGCATCACCAAGAGCTCCCAAATTCTTACCGGGGTAAAAGCTAAACCCACTAGCATCTCCAAGGTTTCCACACCTAACATTGTTATAATATGCTCCATGTGATTGTGCAGAGTCTTCGATGATTTTCAAATTATAAAATTTTGCTAGTGTTTGAATTTCATGCATTGGACACGTTTGTCCATAGAGGTGCACGGGCATTATGGCTCTTGTTTTATTTGTAATAAGTTCTGATATTTTATTAGTATCAATTAAGTAATTATCTATACTAGGCTCAACCAACACAGGGGTTAGTCCTGCATCGGAGATGGCAAGTAAAGAGGCGATATAGGTATTTGCTGGGACAATGACTTCATCACCTTTTGTCATCTCTCCAAGTTCAATGTATGCAAGAAGAATAAGTTTAAGCGCATCCAACCCATTTGCTACACCGATAGCAAATTTTGTACCGCAATAAATTGCAAAATTTGTCTCAAATGAGTCACATTCACTTCCTTGGATATACCAACCACTATCAATGACTCTTGTGCAGGAATCGATTAAATCTTTTCGATATTGTTTATTTATTCTCTTTAAATCTAAGAAAGGAATCATTTCTTTATACTCATACATTCTTTACATTGGTATGATTCATCACAGTTGTTTCCACATTTGCATATAAAGCCAATGAATTTTGCTGGGGAACCATACCACAACTCATTTCGACCTATGTTTTTTGTGATGAGACTTGCTGCACCAACAAAAGAATATTTGCAAATAGTGATACCATTAAGAATTGTGCTATTTGCTCCAATTGAAGCACCTTCTTCAATAATTGTGTCTTTAAATGATTTATTTGGTTTTTTACTACGTGGTTTGTTGTCATTTGTGAAGGTGACATTGGATCCAATAAATACATTGTCTTCTAATGTGATACCGTCCCATAATTGTACTCCATTTTTGATAGTAACGTTATTACCTATGATTACTTTATTTTCAATAAATACATGTGAACATATGTTGCAGTTTGAACCTATAATGGCACCTTTTAATATAACGCAATATTGCCAAATATTGGTTTGTTTACCAATGTTGATTGTGGCTACATCAGATAATTTATGAATCATGAGAATTTGCTTTGTTTGAATTGATTGTAGTTTTGTATGTAATCGTCTTTATCATAGTAACTATCAGCTAGAACCATTAATACACAATCCGAACTAAAGTCGTACATTTCTCGCCAAATCAACCCTTCAATTAAAAGTCCTTTATCTGGTGAATTTAATGTGAAGTGGTTTATAGTGTCTCCATTATCTAACAAAAATTTACAACTGCCATGAACACAAATAGCCAATTGTTTTAAATTGATATGAGCATGATACCCTCTTCGTACTTCTTTCTTTGTGTCAAATATATAATAGACTCGTTTAATGTCAAACGGAACATTATGAAATTTTTCAAGAGCAATTAAAGAGCCTCTATCATCTCCCATAATACTTAAATCTAAAATTTTACCCTGTGGTTTATTATTAAAATTTGAATTCATTTTGTGTATTAATGTTTTGTTAAATATTGTACTTATCTTAATTTTGGCATCTTATCACCTAAATTAAGCTTGGTTTTTTTGTTTTGAGTTTGTAATTACTTAATAAGCCTTGTGATAATACTTTTATTATTCTCAATTAAGGCTAAAATAAGCGCTTCATTATAACAGATTAATAAATGAAGGTTTTACATATTATTGAAACATTAGGTCGAGGTGGGGCTGAGCATGCTTTACTGAACTTACTGCCTTTGACTCAAGCCAATGGTATTGGGTCTTGCGTTTGTGTTTTATCAAAACCGTATGATTTACAATCAGATTTAGAAAAAGAAGGCATCAAGGTTGTTAGTTTAAATGGATTGAGTTTTTGGCAAAAAAGAAGAAAGCTTGAGCTGTACTGTGTAGAACAGGGTGTTGATATTGTGCATTCGCACTTAACCCGTTCGTTAATACTGTCAGGATTTTTATCAGGTTCTTTTAAGCGGGTTAATTCTTTGCATAATTTGGGTTATTTGGCACAACCTGCACGAACACTTAAAGCAAAAACAAAAAAATCAGTGGCCTCATTCGTTGCAAACCATCGGGTTAATTGCCATGTTGCTGTATCCAAAGCCGTTAAAGAACATTATCAATCGCACTATCATTTAAATGATATTTCAGTTATTGCTAACCCTATTGTTGTACCTGATTTAAAAGTAAGGGCTAATGATTCTATCGTTGTTCCTGGGCGATTGGTTGCTGAAAAAGGGCACTTGGATTTATTGGATGTTATCCGCCAATTGACAGATGATGGCATGAACAATCCGTGGATTTTTGCTGGAGGCGGTGTCTTAGAGTCAGAAATATCTGACAAAATTAACCATTTAAATTTAGATAAAACTGTTACAATTACAGGCGTTTTACCTCAGTCTCAATTTTTTTCTGTTATGGCACAGTCTCAACTAGTTGTTTTACCTTCTTTATTTGAAGGTTTTGGTATGGCTGCTGCTGAGGCAATGATGCTTGGTAAGACGGTTGTTGTCAGCGATGCAGGTGGTTTGTCTGAGTTGGTGGTTGATAATAAAACAGGTTTAATGTTTGCAAAAGGCGATAAAGTTCAGATGTATGAAAAATTGCAGTTAATTTTAAAAGATGAAAAGATGAGAGCCAAGTTGGCGCGTGCTGGGCAAAAATACGCTAAAGATAACTTTTCTGCCACAGCAATCGCCAAATCATGGTCTGCATTGTACCAGAGCGTGCGGTCTTGAAAATTCTGTTTTTAACCAAGTATCCGATGGCAGGGGCTAGTAGTCGTTACCGTGTGTATCAATACTTGCCTTATTTGAAATCTAAAGGGCATTTATGCGATGTTTCTTGTTTTTATTCTGACAAGGATTTTATTTCAATTTACCAAAAGGGACGGTTGTTTTATAAGTTATGGATGGTATTTAAGGGCGTGTTACGGCGTTTAAAAGATGCTTTTAGGCTAGCAAAATACGATGTGGTTTATATGCAAAGAGAAGCTTTGCCATTTGGTCCCTTGTGGTTTGAATGGTTTTGTGGGGTTTTAAATAAGAAAATGATTTTTGACTACGATGATGCTTTGTTTATCTTTAAGCCAAGTTCATCAACGCCAATGAGTGACAAGTTTAAAAACCCCCAAAGAATCCCTAAAATATTTAGCAAGGTTGATTGTGTTTTTGCAGGCAATGATTATTTGGCGGCTCAGGCACGTCAATTTTGTGCCTGTGCCAAAACGGTGTTTGTTGCAGAAGATTTAAAAAAAATCACACCAAGAACTGAACATTTAAGCAGTGATAAATTGGTTATTGGTTGGTTGGGTTCTCCTTCAACTGAGAAATATTTAGAGTTTATTCGAGAGCCATTAGAGAAATTGGCTGCTTCTTTTGATAATTTAGAGTTGTTAATCATCGGTGGTGGCAGTTTTAAATCAGAGTTAATAAATGTCAGGCAAGAGCAATGGGCACTTGAAAGTGAAAATGATTTACTTAAAGAGTTCAGTGTAGGCATTATGCCCTTACCTCTCGAAGAGTGGGCAAAGGGGAAATCAGGTGGAAAGGCACGAACTTACATGGCATCAGGAATCCCAGCCGTTTGCACGGATATTGGCTTTAATAAGGAGCTGATTAGCCATGGTGAGACTGGTTTTTTAGTTGAAACTCATCAGCAATGGTTTGATAGCTTATCCTTGTTATTAAACGATGCGTATTTGAGGCAAAATATTTCACAAAAGGCTTTAAAGGTCGTTGAGGAAAAATATTCACTCAACGTACTTGCTCCCGTGTTGGAAAATTATATTTGGGATGTGGTTAATGGCTGATATTCTTTATATTTGTTTTAACAGCATACGCGAACCATTGGTGCATTCCCAAGTGTTGGCTTATATGGAGGGTTTGCAGCAAAAGGGATGGCGTTTTACTCTTTTTACTGCTGAAAGTAAAATGACAAAATCTGAAATTGATGAAATGTCCGCTAGTTTAAGAGATAAGGACATTAATTGGTGTCCCATTTTTAAAGGCAGATTTAAAGTTTTGGGTCAAATCAGACAAATGGTTAATCTTGCTTGTCAATGGCATAAAGAAGAGAAGTTTAGCCTTGTTCATGCACGCAGTTTTTATTCTGCTCTTGTTGCACGTTGGGTTTCTAATAAAATAAAAATCCCCTATATTTATGATATTCGTGGATTCTGGGTGGATGAAAAAGTTTACAAAGGCAAGCTTAGGCAAAACTCATTTTTGTATAAGTTTCTCAAAAGACTCGATGCTAAAAACTACAATCAAGCATCAGCAATTGTATCATTGACACAAAAAGCAGTGGCTATTATTAAAAATGATTGTTTTAAGAATGGCGTAAAAATACCAATTGCAGTTATACCAACCTGTGTGGATACTACCGTTTTTAAGAGTCATCAAAATAAAATAAAATCTTTTGTCTATTTAGGCTCTATAGGTGATGGTTACATGGGTGATGTGATTTTTAAAGTTTTCTCAATTGTTCAAAGAAACTACCCTAACTATAAAATTATTCTTATTTCACGTTCTCAGAAGAAGCTTGTTGAAAAGTTGGCACAAAACAATAAGGTAGACTTAAGCAAAATTTCTCACTTGAGATTAAATCACCAGCAAGTCCCTAAAGAATTGGGTCAATACACAATAGGCCTATCTTTTATTCAGCCTCATTTTAGCAAAAAAGCCAGTTGCGCAACTAAGATTGGTGAATACATGGCTTGTGGAATGCCTGTTTTATGTAATTCTGGCGTTGGCGATATGGATGAGATTTTATCTGCTGAAGTTGCTGTTTTGTGTGATGATTATTCCCCCGAGTTATTGGTTAACGCAATTGATGATATCATCTCTTTGAGTCAAGAAAGGCAAACAGTTAAATTATGTCAATCATTGGCAGGTAAATATTTTTCGTTAAAGCATGGCATTCAGCATTATGATAAAGTGTATACTAAAGTCCAAAGGTTAAGCAAATGATGTATGCCATTTTGATTGCTTCCATTGGTTTCTTTGTTTTTGCCTTTTTTATTTTTATAAATGGGCGAAATAAAATTTCAACCGCACCTTTCGCTGAGCCTGAAATAAGAAAGTCAGATCACCATTTGTTTTTAAGAAAGGTGTTTTTTACTTCATGGTCTATTAGGCTATCATTGTTGTTGTTTGTCAATATGACGGGAGCAATTGAGAAGTTGGGTTTGTCATCAGATTCTCTTTATTACACTCGTGTTGGTAAAATTGTTGCTAATCAAATGGCAAACGGTAATTTCAATTGGCCTAGATGGATAGATAATGCGTGGTTTCAGTTCAATGGACTGGTGTTTTATTTGTTTGGACCTCATCCCATTTATGTGCAGATGTTTAATATTACAGTTGCCAGTATCATGCCAATAATAGTATTTCATACTTTAAAAAAAGTTTTTCCAGATATTCGCATCGCGCGTTTAACGACTTTAATGGTGGCTTTTTTTCCCTCCTTTATTTATTGGTCTGTATTGATGCTCAAAGACCCAATTTCATGGTTAGCCGTATCTCTTCTTGTTTACGGAACAGTTAGCGTGAAAATAAAGTTTTCTGTTAAATATGTTATTTCAATATTAATAGGGTTAATGATATTTTTGGGTGTAAGAGAGTACATGTTGTATATTAGCATGATGATTGTTTTTCTCTCTTTGGTGCCATTAAAAGGGTCAACTCTTGGTGTTTTTGTTAGATGGATTGCTGTTATCCTTATCATGGGTTTTATTGCTCAACTGGCAGGGTTTGGTTTTTTTGCAATGGATAGAATAGCAGATTCAGTTTATTTCGATTTGGATTATTTGAATCATGCAAGGGTTAAGCTAAGTGATCATGGTAGTGGACGTTTTTTTCAAAATGAAGAAGATGCTGTTTGGGGACAAGGCTGGTTAAATGATTTAAAATCGTTTAGTTTAGCAGTTTATTATTCATTCTTATCTTTAGACATTACTTCACTGGGAAGTGTCAGGCAGCTAATGGCATTACCTGAAGTTTTACTTTTTATGAACTTATTTCCAAACTTGGTTGTAGGCGCAAAAGAAATATGGAGAAGGCATAGAAATTTAGCCTTACCATTGCTGGGGTTTGGTTTTGGGATATTGGTTGTTTATGGCTCGACAACGACAAATAAAGGTGCTCTGTTTAGGTGGAGAATGCAGGCGTTACCCTATTTATTGGCAATTATTTCTTATGGAATTTACTTCCGTAAAAAAGGGTGGTTTTATAAACTATTAATTAAGTATAAAATATGAATAACACTAAAGACAAACTTGTGCTTGTACTCGGTTCTTCAGCAACGGCTTTGGCAATAGTGCGCGAGCTTAATAGGATTCCTGATACGTCAATTGTTGTTGCTAGTTTAGAAAAAGGGTGTGCAAATACGAGTCGTTTTGTTAAAGAAAGTTGGGTTTTATCTGACTTAAGTGACTTGACAAAAAAAATAGAACAAGTAAGCCGAAGATATAATATTGTTTTAATGCCTAGTTCTGATTTGTTTGTTGAATGGGTTTGTCATAACGCAGCTGTTTTAAATCAATTTTGTTTTTTTGATGATTGCTATTTAGATCAAATTGCTTTGAAGTTATTAGATAAGGAGACATTTAGTTCGCTTGCAAGTGAGAATAACTTATTGCAACCACAAGTTTATTCGATAGATGATTTTAGTCAACAATCTGAGGTAATAGAAAGTTATCCTATTTTTATTAAACCAAAAATAATCCACCAAAAGAGGTCTGACATTCCTGGCAAGAAAGGGATGGTGATCAGAAATAAAGAACAATGGCTAGACTGGTTTAGTCGTTATAAGAGCAGTCAGAAAGATTGGTTGGCTCAGGAAATAATTTTAGGCTCTGAAGATAATATAATGTTGTTTGTGGGTTGTTTTGATTCTAAATATCAGTTGATTGATTGTTTTACTGCGCGAAAGCTCCGCCAAAGTCCAATTGGATTTGGCTCTGCCAGTTTAGTTATTACAGAATTTAATCAAGACATTGTTGATATGTCTTCCAAGTTATTGTCAAAAGTCGGTTATTCAGGCGTATGCAGCGGAGAGTTTAAGTGGTGTGGTAGACGAAATCAATGGGTAGTTATTGAATTTAATCCTCGTCCAGCTCTTTGGTATTCTGTAGCAACAGCATCAGGTGCACTTATTGTTTCTCAAGTTATAAGTAGAAAGTTGAATTTGGAAAATATTCCAATAAAAAACAATAAAGCGAAGGTGTTATGGAGGTATGGCCTTAAAGATTTGTTTTCGCAATGGAAGTATTTTAAAAATAAAAACTTTGTTTTGCCTAAACCAAAGGTTAAACCTCATTTAAAGTTCAACTATAAACGAACTTACCCCGTGTTTACCTTAGCTGATATTAAGCCTTTTTTTGCAGAATTGAGGACATATATTACAAAACTAATAAAAAGAATTTTGAGAATGACATGAAGCAACTTATTATTAATGCCGATGATTTTGGCATAAGTCATGCGGTTAATAAGGCTATTTTAGACTGTTTTGTGTTCGGTTCTATAGATAGTGCGACTCTAATGGTTAATATGCCTTGTGTCGAAGAAGCGGTTGGAATGAGTGTTAATTTTCAATTGCCAGTGGGTTTGCATTTTAATATAACTCTTGGAAGACCTATATCTGATGCCTGTAAAGTTAAATCCTTAATAAATGAAAATGGAAAATTCTATTCTCGAAGAGAATTTATTAAACGTTATTTTTTAAATAGAATTTCCACTCAAGAGATTGGGGTAGAGTTTTTTGCACAAATTGAGAAGTTTATGTCGTATGGATTGCATTTGGACCACATTGATTCTCACCAACACATACATGTATTGCCCAATATATTTGATAGATTAGCATCTTATTGCGTTAAAAATAGCGTTCCTTTAAGAGTGCTAAAACAAGGAAGAGTTAGGAGTAGTGGCATAAACAAATACATAAGGATGGCCATTATACAAAAGTTAAATTCAAGAAATGAAAAGAAATGGAGCAATCAATTATCCAGTAACGACTATTTAACTAGCGTTTTTGACTTTATCCCTAAAAATGGAGAAGTTTCATTTGACTTGTATAAAAGTTGTATTGAAAGCTTGAAACAAGGGGTGTCTGAATTAATGGTACATCCGATCTCAAATGCGAGGGATGAAGAAAAAAATCTTACTCGTATAAGTTCCATTAGTCAGATAGAATACGATGTGTTGATTTCGACTCAATTTAAACAGTTACTTAAACAAGAAGAAATTAAACGATATGGTTTTTCAATGCTATGAATGCTAAAGCAATCAAAGTATGGTTTATATTAATGTTTCAAATGTGGCGTGAGCAGCGGGATGTCTAAAAAAACTATCGCCATTGTCATTAATACTTCTTGGAATATCTATAATTTTCGTTTAGGTTTGCTTAACGCTTTGCGAGATGAAGGTTATCGCCTAGTTTTGATTGCTCCGCGCGATGATTATTCGCAAAAGTTGGTGGACTTGGGTTTTGAATACCATGAGATTAAAATTAATAATAAGGGCACGAATCCATTTCAAGATTTGCTTTTGGTTTGGCGTTTTTCTAGACTTTATAAAAAGTTAGGGGTTGATGTTGTGTTGCAGTACACTATAAAGCCCAATATTTATGGTACTTTGGGTGCGAAATTGTCAGGTGTTCCGGTGATAAATAATGTTTCGGGTTTGGGGACTGTTTTTCTCAATGATGGAATGTCATCAAAAATAGCGCGTTGGCTCTACCGGTTTTCTTTTAAATATGCGTATAAAGTATTTTTTCAAAATCCGCATGATAGAAAGCTCTTTGTGGATAAAAAGTTAGTTAAAGAAAATAAAACTGGGTTGTTGCCAGGCTCTGGAATCAACTTGGCGAAGTTTAGGCCTGTGCAACATAAAAGCGAGGTTTTTGTATTTTTATTTGTTGCCCGAATGATTAAAGACAAGGGGGTTGTAGAATATATCCAAGCAGCGCAAGAATTGGTGCAAAAAGAGCGAAAAACAGGGGTAGAGTTTTGGTTGTTGGGCGATTTGTATGAAGCCAACCCAACGGCAATTAGCCAAAAACAACTGGATAAATGGACAGAGTTGCCTGAAATTAAATACTTGGGTCATGCCGATGATGTGGCGTGTGTCATGAATAAAGCGGATTGTGTGGTTTTGCCTTCGTACCGCGAAGGTTTGTCGCGTGTTTTGTTGGAGGCGGCGGCATTAGCTAAACCAATCATCACGACGAATGTTCCAGGTTGTATGGATGTGGTCGATGATGGTGTGAACGGATTTTTGTGTGAGGTGAAAAATAGCCATGATTTGTCTGTGCAGATGAATAAGGTATTGGCATTGGATAATCAACAATTGTTGGCGATGGGAAAAAAGGGCAGGGTTAAGGTGGAAAATGAATTTGATGAGAAAATCGTTATTGATGCTTACCTTAAACAGATAAAGTCTCTTGTTGGCTAATCCTAACTCTATCACTTGATTTGAAATTCATTGCAACTGTTTGTGTATTTCTTTATCATTAAGTCCTTAATTTATTTATATTAAAAATCAATCACTATGAAAAAAGCAATCATTACAGGAATTACAGGTCAGGACGGCTCTTATTTGGCAGAATTATTACTGCAAAAAGGCTATGAAGTCCATGGAATTATTCGCCGAGCCTCTGTTGCCAATACTGGGCGAATTGAACACTTGCTGGATGCGGGTGAAAACAGCGGCAAAAATATCTTCCTGCATTATGGCGATTTAACCGATTCCCTTTCTCTCAATGCTATTGTAGCTCAGGTCAAACCCGATGAGGTTTATAACTTGGCAGCTCAATCGCATGTGGCGGTTTCTTTTGATGCACCAGAATACACGGCGAATACCGATGCGTTGGGTACGGTTCGCTTACTTGAGGCGATTCGGATTAATGGTTTGGTTGACAAAACACGTTTTTACCAAGCCTCGACTTCGGAGTTGTTTGGTGAGGTGCAAGAAGTGCCTCAAACGGAAAAAACTCCTTTTTATCCGCGTTCTCCTTATGGCGTGGCTAAATTGTATGCGCATTGGATTGTTATTAATTACCGTGAATCTTATGGTATGTATGCCTGTAGCGGCATTTTGTTTAACCATGAGAGTCCAAGACGCGGCGAAACTTTCGTTACGCGTAAGATTACTATCGAATTATCTCGTGTTTTATTGGGCGAACAAAATTGTTTGTATTTGGGTAACTTAGATGCATTGCGCGATTGGGGTCATGCCCGTGATTACGTCATGATGCAGTGGATGATGTTGCAACAGGACAAGCCCGATGATTTTGTGATTGCTACGGGTCAACAATTTAGTGTTCGTGATTTTGTCAATGCCGCTGCTAAACATGTTGAAGTAACTTTAGCTTGGCATGGTACTGGAGAATCAGAATACGCCACCATTGAACAGATTGGCTCTGTTGCCATTGCGGCTAAGGTTGGCGATAAGGTGGTTGCGGTTTCGCCTGAATTTTATCGACCAGCAGAGGTGGAGTCGTTATTAGGTAACCCACAAAAAGCAAAAGATAAACTCGGTTGGACTCCTGCGACTTCTTTTGAGCAATTGGTCGCCGATATGATGGAAAATGATTTTAAGCGTTAAGTGAGTATGGTTGAGAATGCGTTAATTATTAGTTTACTAACTCCTGTGCTTATTATTGGTTTAAGGAAGTTGGCGTTGAAATTTAATCTGGTCGATCAGCCCAATAAACGTAAGATTCACCAAAATCCAGTTCCTCTAGTCGGCGGTGTTGCCTTAGTTATTTCGTCAGGAGTGGCTTTGGCTCTGCTTATCGGTGTGGGTGAGTTTGCTTTGTATTTGTATTTGTCTGCCTGTGTGGTTGCTTGTGTTGGTTTTTTAGATGACCTGTTTGATTTATCCGCTTTTATTCGTTTTGTGGTGCAAATTGCAGCCAGTTTGTTTATCGTCTTTATGACAAAAGTTCAATTGTTCTCTTTTGGTTATTTGTTAATGCCTTCATGGCATATGGATTTAGGTCTATTGGCGATTCCCATTACTGTCTTTGGTGTCGTTGGAGTGATAAATGCCCTTAATATGTCCGATGGAATTGATGGCTTGGCTGCGATGACTTTTGTTTTGCCTGTCTTAATGCTCGCTTGGCTTGCTTATGGTTCTGGTTTGAGTGATTGGTTGTTTTTGCTGTTAATTGCGGTCGTCATTTTTGTGCTTTTTAATAAATCACATTCGTATAAATTATTTTTAGGCGACAATGGCAGTATGTTTTTGGGTTTCTTATTGGCGTGGTTGTTGGTGTATTTTAGTCAAGCTCCTGTTGGGTTGATAAAACCCGTAACAGCATTGTACCTTGTGGCTTTGCCCATCTATGATACTATTTTTGTGATGGTGCGGCGTTTTATCCGAGGCGTTTCGCCTTTTATGCCAGATAAAACACACTTGCATCATTTTTTTATGTCCAAAGGATTGTCGCAAAATAAGACTCTAGCATTGATTTTGTCTATGCATGCATTAATGATAGTCTTTGCTGTTTTTATTATTAATCGGTGGCAAGAATATATTCAATTTTATCTTTTTGTGTTGTTCTCGATTATTTATTACTTGGTCTTGAAAAAAGCGTGGAGGAAAATTCCTCAGTCATGAACTCGCGTGCTTATCAACCCCTAAAACAAAGAGTGTTTTTTGTTTTGTTTTGTTTGCTTATTGTTGTTAATCCTTTTCCGCTAGGTTCTAATCGCATTTGGGCATGGTCATTAGAAGCGGCTTTTTCCACGCTTATTTTGGTGTTTATGTTGCTTTGTTCGCAAGTTTTTCATTCGTGTTATTTTAGTTGGGGTCGGCTCAAAAAAATGCGTTCGGAATTGAAGTTAATTGCTTTGTGGTTGTGTGTTATTGCACTTTATTTGATTCCTTTGCCGCTGCCGCTTTTAAGGTTAATGACACCAAATGTAGCACAGGCTTATGCTGACCTTGGTTTGTCTTATGGCTACCTGTCTTTAGATGTTTATGCCAGTTATAAAATGTTATTGTTAAGCAGCTATTACGCCATTGTATTTATTCTTGGTATTGTTTTAATTAATTCACGAAAAAGGATTACCATTGTATTGTTTTTGATACTGCTTTTGGGTGTTTTTGAAGCGGTATATGGCATGTATCTCGTCTCTATTGGTCAAACAGGAACCTTGGTTCAAGTCACTTCTGTTTCAGTTTTTAATGCCTCAGGGACTTTTATTAATAAAAATCATTTGGTTGCTTTTTTGTCTTTGAGTTTTCTGTTGGGCTTGGGGCTGCGGTTTGTTTTATCGAGAAAAGTGGTGAGGTATTCGGGGATTGGATTAAAAGAAAGGTTTATTCGTTTTATTGGTCATCCCTTGCGTTTTTTAGATTTTGCCCTGTTTTTAATTGTGGTGGGTGTTTGGAATACACACTCACGCGCTGGCTTGGCATCGCTTTTGTTGGCTTTAGTGTTTAATTATTCTTTGTTGTTGTATTCAATGAAAAATAAAAAAAGGGGAATTAAGAAACTGTTTATGGTTTTCATCATGGGGTTGGTGGTTTTGGTTTTTGTTTCAGATGATGTAAATTATTATTGGCAAACATTGGGCCAAAATTCTGATGATAGCCAAGCGTTTTTGATGGATTCGGTGCAAGGGCGTTTGTTGGCTGTTGAGCAAGCCATCACTCATATGCCCAAATATTGGTTTTCAGGAGTGGGTCCTGGTGCTTATCAGGTGTTCTTTGTCAATCACCGAATGCTGGAGCAGACGGCTTATTTTGATCACGCTCATAATGATTATATTGAGTTTATTGTTGAGTTTGGATTATTCTCTTTAATTCTTGCTACTTTAGTCGTTATTTTCTTTTATCGCCTGTTTATTTTTGCATTAAGAATAAAAAGCCAGTTTTATCAATTGTTGACAATTTCGATATTATCTGCAATTTTATACCTGCTTTTGCATGGAACATTCGATTTTAACGCTAGGATTCCTGCGAATGTAGTGACAATAATCGTAGCAATTTCACTGGTTTACGGCAAATTAGTGACTTTAAAAGTTAAAAAATCACAAAAACCACTTAGCCAAAGCTAATTTTAACTGTTTATATCAGATTGTTTGTTTGCAAGCCTTGAGTTATTTTTCATTTGTGAGAAAATGCATGGTTAGTGTGTGTGAGAACGAGTAAAAGTTTATGAAGACAGTATTGAAGATAATAACAGTTGTGGTAGTGGCATGTTTTGGGAAGTATGCTCAAGCACAACAAGATGGGTTGCAATTGGGAAGTTTTAATGTTTTTCCAACCATTGGCTTGAGCTATGGCTACGATGACAATGTTTCTTATTTGTTTGATGATAGTCGGGCAATTAGCTCAAATTTCTTTGTTTTTTCCCCAGGGGTAAGGGTTGAGGCAGAAGGAGAAAAACTTAGCTTTCTGGGTCAGTACGATTACAGTAAAACCTCATTTAATTCGGATTCTCGGTATAATTTTGATAGGCAGCAATTGTTGTTCAAACTGGGGTATTTTGTATCAAATCGCTCTCAGTTAGAGGCTTCTGTTGAGTACCTTGATGGGTCAGATAGAATTGGAACAGGAAACCAGCAAGGTGGTTTAATTGATTTAAATTTAGATCCCGATCAGTGGCATTCTTTTGGTGTTGGTGGAAAGTGGCATTATGGTGGGGTTGGTGCAAAAGGAGCTTTGGATTTCGACCTGGGATATGTTGATAGGCAATACGACAATAACGAGCAGTTCACAGCAACAAGAAACAGGCAGGCTCGGTATTTTGGAGTCACTTACTCGCACCGAGTTTCACCCAAAACAAGTCTTCTTGCTCAGTTTAAAAGAACCAATATAGATTATGATGTTGCCAGTTTAGATAATAAAGAAACACGTTATATGTTTGGTGCTCAATGGCAAGCAACTGGTAAAACAAGTGCAAGAGCTTTGGTTGGATACTTAACTAAAGACTTTGATGAGCCGCAACACGATGATTTTAATGGTTTGGCTATTGAAGCGGGTCTGACTTGGTCGCTAAGAAGTTATTCTATTTTTGATTTGTCATTATCTCGTGAAACGGATGAGACAAACGGTAATGGCTCTTATGTTGTGCGCAATACAGCGGATTTGGGTTGGACGCATTTTTGGAGAGATCGTTTTAGTACGACTGCAAATGTTGGCATTTCTGATGAGACCTATAAAGGCAGCTTAAGAAGTGATGACTTGAATTTTTACGGCGTTTCAGCCAAATACCAGTTTAGTGATTGGTTGGTTTCTGGTCTAGGTTATCGGCATGCAAGTCGAAATTCGAGCATTAATGAATTTGAGTACAAAGACAATTCTTTGCTGTTTACTTTAGAACTCTCAAAATAAAGTGACTGTTATGCGTTTGGTTTTATTGGCTCTACTCATGTTGATTTTTACAAACCTTGCATATTCTTATGCGATTGGTGCAGGCGACGTGTTGCATGTTGAGGTTTATGGAGAGCCAGAGCTGGCGCTTGATTTAACGGTTGACTCAAAAGGGTATATCGAATATCCATTTATTGGTAAGTTGCAAGTCAAAGAAGAAACGGTTGATTCAATTAAACAAAAGGTTGTTTCAATGCTCAAAGATGGCTATTTTGTCAATCCGCAAGTGACTGTTGCCATTAAACAATACAAGCCTTATTACATTCAGGGAGAGGTTCGCTCTCCTGGTTCTTACCCTTATGAAATAGGCATGACGGTCAGAAGAGCAATTGCAAAGGCAGGTGGCTTAACTGAAAGAGCAAGCAAGAAAAAGATATACCTCACTCATGCTAATTCTGCAACTTCCAAAGAGGTAAAAGTAGATATGGATGCCAGTATTCTTTCTGGCGATGTAATCTTAATCAAAGAAAGTTTCTTTTAAATGAATTCGCAACCAGAAAATGCAGTCAAAGAATCCAATGCATTTGATATTAAGGATTTCATTGAGTTAATTAAGAGTCATTGGTTAATTATACTAACATTTGTTTTAATCACTTCTTTATTCTCATTCTATTTGGCAATCAAGGCAAAGCCTGTCTATCAAGCTTCAACAAGTTTAATGATTGAGCGACCGAGTCGAATGGGTTCTTTGGATCAATTGTTTGGCATGATGGGAATGAACTGGGAATTTTACCCCAATCAAATTCATGTGCTTAAGTCCACACCTGTTGCCCAAAAGGTTGTTCAGCGCATAGGTGTTGAGAAGTTTATTCCAAAACCAAAAGAGCTTCGGTGGTACGAGAAATTATTGCCAGGGTCTGTAGAAGAAAACTACGCTAATAAATCATCGGATGAATTATTTAATCTCGCCATTGAAAATGTGCAATCAACCATGTCGGTTTCTCAAGCAAAGGGCAGTGGCGTTTTTTACATAGCTTTTGACGATTATGATCCGTATTTGGCAACACTAAAGGCCAATGCATTGGCAGAGTCTTATATCGAAGAAGTGATTGAGGTTGATATTAATGCCAAGCAACGCACGGGCGAAAACATATCCAAGCAATTGCCAGAATTGAAAAAGAAAGTGCAAGAGTCTGAGCAAAAATTAAAGCAATACCAAAGAAAGTATCAGATGTTTATGCCAGAAGGTGGTGACGAGTTAGCCGTTCAGGAATTGACTCAACTAAGCACAAGAATTGGTGAGTTAAAAAGAAAAAAATTAAGTTTAGAAGCGGTTTATAGAAGAATTAAAAGCATTGGTAATGACACTAAGCAGTTGGCTAGAATTCCTGCGCTGTTGGACAAACCAGAGGTTGTGCGATTAAAAAATGAGTTGACTGATGTGCAATCCGAAGTATCTTCTTTGGCTTTGGTTTATGGTCCAAAGCACCCAAAGATGAAAAAGGCTGTTGAATTAAGGCGTTTAACTCAACTTGAGTATGATGGCGTTTTGCGTGTCGCTGCTGATTTGGTGGTTGCAGACTATGAATCAATATCACAAGAAATAATACATGAAGAAAGTGGCGTTAAATCAATTAAAGGAGAAATTTCTTCAAATAATGAACAGGCATTTGAGTACAATTCTTTAAAGCGCGACTACAATTACAATAAGCAAATATACGATGCTTTTTTAAAACAATCAAAAGAAACAGATGCGGTCAAAACCTCATCCGTTCAAACAATTAATGCACGCGTGATAAATAAGGCTACTGTCCCAAGCAATCCTTATAAGCCCAATAAAAAAATTATGATTGTTATTGGTGTCGTTGTTGGTTTGTTGTTGGGTATTGCAGTGTCTTTTTTAATGGAGCATTTTGATAATACTTTCAAATCTTCTAGAGAGGTTGAAAGTAAAATTAATTTACCAGTTATTGGTATGTTGCCTGATATTGATGAAAAAGACAGTGGCAGCTCTCCGGCGATGCAATTTGTTGAGCATACAAAGTCTGCTTTCTCTGAGTCTATTCGAACCCTCAGGACAGGAGTGTTATTATCGCTTCCAGATGTTGAAAACAAATCAATATTGGTGACTTCAACAGTTCCGAGTGAAGGCAAGACAACGGTGGCAATGAACTTGGCGCACTCGTTATCACATTTAGGTGAAACAATATTAGTTGAAGCGGATTTAAGGCGACCAATGGTAAAAAGAAATATGGGCATGACAAAACTATCGGGACTGACGACCTTGTTGTCAGGAGAAGCGAGTTTTGCTGAATGCATAACTGTGGAAAAGGGGTCTGGTAAATTACATACTCTGGCATCCGGAATGATTCCCCCCAACCCTTTGGAATTACTGTCTTCAGAAAAGTTTGATATTTTGCTAACTAAACTTAAAAGTAAATACAAGTTTGTTGTTATTGATTGTGCGCCAGTAATGGCGGTTAGTGATGCTTTGGTTTTATCTCAAAAAGTCGATGGTGTATTATTTGTATTAAAAAATGATTCCACTCCATCGCAATTGGTGGAAAGTGCAATCACTCGGTTGAGGCGTTCATCAGCAAAAATAATTGGCATTGCCATGAATAGGTTGAGAACCAGTAAAGCGAAATATGGGCGATATTATAAGTATGAAGGAAGTTATTATGGTCACTATGGCTACCATGAGGATCAAAAAAAAAGCGCTAAACAGGTTTGAGTGGTAGCTTCAAAATGATAAATAGAGTTGCTCTGTTATTTGTCTACTTGATTTTGCTGTTGTTTTTGGTTTTATTTGTTCTTATGTTTCAATCCAGTCTGAGCTATGAGGCAAGTAGGGTCGATTATCGATTGGGCTCTGACAGTGTGAAAAATTCACTTCCTGATAGCCGCAAGTTAAAATTTATCTCGTTTGTTAGTGTCAACCCAAATCAAATAGAATTGTATATTAGGGCATTCTTGTCTATTTCAAAATCAGAATCTTTGAAGAATAGCGAAAAATTAAGTGATGCTTACTTCGGTTTGCTAAAAATAAGACCTTCTTGGCCCTATTATTATTCTGGATTGGCACAAATTAAAAAAATTGAACAAAATGATTTCAATCCTTCGGCAAATAAAGCTATAATGCTCGCCCCGTTTGAAAGGAAGGTGGTATTGAGTGTTTCTCAGCTTCTTTTTTCAAATTGGGAAAGCATTGATTCTGTTATGAAAAAGAAGATGTTAGTGTACTTATCCAGTCAGGATGATGTTGTCATTGAAAGGTTGGTTGGTTCGGCCTTAATGTTTGCACGTTTGTTTGAGTTTTGCGATTATTTGTATGAGAATAATCGCGTTGAATATCAAACATGCAAGCGTGAATTTTGGCAGCCATTAATGGATAGCACTTAACTTATGGTATAAACTTTTTAGTAATAAAATGATTTGGCTTGGGTTTTAATAGATTAAATGCAAAAATATAAAAATATAGGTTGACATGGGTTGGACTTTCCGTGAAAATGCCTTGCTTTATTTGAGCCGGAGGGATACTCAAGCGGCCAACGAGGGCAGACTGTAAATCTGCTGTTTCTAACTTCGGAGGTTCGAATCCTCCTCCCTCCACCATATTCGAAATAACAGGTTGTCATTAGGTAGCCTGTTTTTGTTTTGTGTAAAAAGTGCCTGTGCGGGTGTAGTTTAATGGTAGAACTTCAGATTTCCAATCTGACTACGAGGGTTCGATTCCCTTCACCCGCTCCAAAGCTATTAGGCGCGCCCATATAGCTCAGTCGGTAGAGCACTTTCTTGGTAGGGAAGAGGTCACTGGTTCGACTCCAGTTATGGGCACCATGTAATAGGTTAAGCTCTTGCTCAATCAAAAATTAATTATTTAAGGTTTTAAAGGTAGATGCATTAAAACGAAACATTTAAACATAGTGGAGTACAGCAATGTCTAAAGAAAAATTTGAACGCAACAAACCGCATGTAAATGTGGGAACAATTGGTCACGTTGATCACGGTAAAACTACATTGACAGCCGCCCTTACAAAAGTGGCAGCAGAATTACAAGGTGGTGAATTCAAAGATTATGATCAAATTGATAATGCACCAGAAGAGCGCGAGCGTGGTATTACAATTGCTACAGCACACGTAGAATATGAAACAGAAGGTCGTCACTACGCACACGTAGATTGTCCAGGCCATGCTGACTATGTTAAGAACATGATTACAGGTGCAGCACAAATGGATGGTGCTATCTTAGTCGTATCAGCTGCTGATGGTCCAATGCCACAAACACGCGAGCACATTTTATTGGGTCGTCAAGTTGGCGTACCTTATATCGTTGTATACATGAATAAATGTGACCAAGTTGATGACGAAGAGTTGTTGGAATTGGTAGAAATGGAAATTCGTGAATTATTAAGCGATTATGATTTCCCTGGAGATGATACTCCTATGGTTATGGGTTCTGCACTTAAAGCACTAGAAGGTGACGAAAGTGATATTGGTGTTCCATCAATAAAGAAATTGCTAGACGTATTGGATGATTATATTCCAGAGCCTAAACGCGATGTTGATCAACCTTTCTTATTGCCTATTGAAGACGTGTTCTCAATTTCAGGTCGTGGAACAGTTGTAACTGGACGTGTAGAGCGTGGTGTTGTTAAAGTGGGTGAAGAATTAGAAATCATCGGAATCAGAGACACACAAAAAACCGTATGTACGGGTGTTGAAATGTTCCGTAAATTACTAGACGAAGGTCGTGCAGGTGAAAACGTAGGTGTATTATTACGTGGAACTAAGCGTGATGACGTTGAACGTGGTCAAGTATTGGCACATCCTGGATCAATTACTCCACATACAGAGTTTGAAGCAGAAGTTTACATCTTGTCAAAAGATGAAGGCGGACGTCACACTCCATTTTTCAAAGGCTATAGACCACAGTTTTACTTCCGTACAACTGACATCACTGGAGCTTGTGAGTTACCAGAAGGTGTTGAAATGGTAATGCCTGGCGATAACGTAAAAATGACAGTTACCTTAATCAATCCAATTGCGATGGAAGAAGGTTTGAGATTTGCTATTCGTGAAGGCGGACGCACAGTTGGTGCAGGTGTTGTTGCTAAGATTTTTAAATAAAGATTAGCAATAGAAAGTTAAGACTAAGCCAGCAATTTTGATTGTTGGCTTTGGTCGCTCTAGGATTTTAATCCTATTTTAATGAAGTAGGCCAGTAGCTCAATTGGCAGAGTGGCGGTCTCCAAAACCGTAGGTTGTGGGTTCGATTCCCTCCTGGCCTGCCATTAAGATTCTAGATAAATAGTAAAAATAAGGTGTAATAAGAATGAGTCAAACAGAAGTAACAAGTTCAATTGGTGAAAAATTACGTTGGTGGCTGGCAATTGCTGCAGTTGTTGCTGGTGTTGTTGGCAACTTGTATTTTGAAGACGAGTTAGCAACCATTTTACGTGTTCTTATTTTGTTTGGCGGTATAGCGCTTGGTGCAATTATAGCAGCAACTACAAAAAAAGGCCGTAACTTTTTCACGTTTGTTAAAAGTGCTAATATAGAAAGACAAAAAATTGTATGGCCAACACGTAACGAAACATTGCAAACAACTTTGGTTGTTATTGTTGTCGTTATAATTATCGGCTTGTTTTTATCATTGGTTGATTTCTTTTTTAGCTGGTCAGTCAGCTCACTCTTTGGGTAACGGAGTTTACTATGTCTAAACAATGGTACGTAGTTCATGCTTACTCAAATTTTGAGCATAAAGTTGTAAGGTCTTTGCAAGAAAGAATAGAAAGGCTAGGAATGGAAGAGTATTTTGGTGAGATTCTTGTGCCTACTGAAACTGTTATAGAAATGCGCAAAGGACAAAAAAGGCAAAGTGAAAGGAAGTTTTTTCCTGGTTATGTCTTGGTTGAAATGGAAATGAATGATGCCTCATGGCATTTGGTTAAGGAAACGAATAAAGTTCTTGGTTTCATTGGAGGAACAAAAGAAAAGCCTGCTGCGATTACTAAAAAAGAAGCAGAGGCAATATTGCAACGCGTGCATGATGGAGAAAATGCACCTAAACCAAAAATCTTATTTGATATTGGTGAAGTAGTTCGGGTGGTTGATGGTCCGTTTAATGATTTCAACGGTGAAGTTGAAGATATCAATTACGAAAAAAGTAAAATTAGAGTCGCAGTTTCAATTTTTGGTCGTTCAACTCCTGTGGAGTTGGGTTTTGCCCAAGTTGAAAAAATAAGATAGTTTATTAAAATGATGGGGAGCTTATTGAAAATAAGCGTTTGAACCCGGAGAAAATATAATGGCTAAAAAAGTCGAAGCTTATATTAAGCTACAAGTGCCTGCAGGTCAGGCAAATCCGAGTCCTCCAGTTGGTCCTGCGTTGGGTCAGCATGGTGTGAATATCATGGAGTTTTGTAAAGCATTTAATGCCAAAACTCAGTCAGCAGAACAAGGTCTTCCTACACCTGTTGTTATCACTGTCTACAATGATAGAAGTTTTTCATTCATTATCAAAACGCCTCCTGCAGCTATTTTAATTAAAAAAGCATTGGGTCTAAAAAGTGGTAGTGGTCGTCCAAATACTGAAAAAGTTGGAACAATTACTCGTGCTCAAATGGAAGAAATTGCAAAAACAAAAGAACCTGATTTAACTGCTGGTTCTATGGATGCAGCGGTAAGAACAATTGCTGGTACTGCGCGCAGTATGGGTGTTAATTCTGAAGGAGTTAAATAATGGCTAAATTAGGTAAGCGTTTAAAAGCTATTCGCGAAAAGTATAATGCTGAAGAAGCTTATGGAATTGATGAAGCAATCAAGATTTTAAGTGATAACTCTAAAGTTAAATTTGATGAGTCTGTTGATGTTGCTATTAAATTGGGTGTTGATGCAACTAAATCAGATCAAGTTGTACGTGGTGCAACCATCATGCCCGCAGGAACAGGAAAAAATATCCGCGTTGCTGTATTTACACAAGGGCCTAAGGCAGATGCAGCTAAAGAAGCTGGTGCTGACTTTGTTGGTATGGATGATTTGGCTGATGAGATTAAAGGTGGCATGATGGATTTTGATGTGGTTATCGCTTCTCCAGATGCTATGCGTGTTGTTGGTAAACTTGGTACGGTTTTAGGTCCTCGTGGTTTAATGCCTAACCCTAAAGTTGGTACGGTTACACCAGATGTTGTCACTGCAATTAAAAACAACAAAGCAGGTCAAGCTATGTATAGAATCGACAAAAATGGAATTATTCATACCATGATTGGTAAGGTAAGTTTTACTGTTGATTCACTTAAGCAAAATTTAGATGCTCTATTAAAAGATTTGATTAAAAAGAAGCCTTCTGCTGCGAAAGGAAAATACATCCAGAAAGTTGTTGTTTCATCAACTATGGGTCCAGGTATTGAAGTTGATCAATCAAGTCTTGATTTGAAATAAAGCACAATGCCATTCCTGCGAAAGTGGGAATCGAGTAGATGGTTTGTAAGAAATTTTGAGGGCTGTCATTATGATAGCCGTCAAAGACCGCAGGTGAAGTTTTTGTATAAATAGCTAATAGATATTTATGTGAGTTTCTTAATTTCCTGCGTAGATGGTGACGTCTTGACAGTTTGTTAATATTAGGTATTAATGCCTTTCAAGGCCACCAAAGTCCCAGATGTAGAAATGCAGAAGGGTTTGTTTGATACGTTTATCAAAGGAGGTAAACATGGCTCTAAGTCTAGAACAGAAGAAAGCTGTGGTTGCTGAGATTGCTGGCGTTGCAGTTAATGCACATTCGTTAGTTGTTGCGGAATATGCGGGTATTACGGTAGAAGATTTTACCGAGATGCGCAGTGAAGCACGAAAAACGGGTGTGTTTTTAAAAGTTGCAAAAAATACTTTAGTTAAACGAGGCGTACAAGGTACTGAATTTGAATGTGTGGCAGAGTCGTTGGTTGGTCCAATGATATACGCATTTTCAATTGAAGATCCAGGTTGTGCTGCTCGCTTAATTAAAGATTACGCTAAAAAGAACGATAAGCTAATTACTAAACTTGTATCAATAGGCGGTAAAATGTTTGATGCTTCCGAATTAGGAAGACTGGCATCATTACCAACTAAAGATCAGGCAATTAGCCAATTGATGAGTGTGATGAAAGCACCTGTCGAGAAGTTTGTACGTACACTGGCAGAACCTACAGTTAAAATGGTTCGCACAGTTGCAGCAATTCGCGATCAAAAAGAATCTGCTTAACTTAACTAATTTTAAGCTAAGTATAATAATTTAATATTTAATAAAATAATTTTGGAGAATAAAGATGGCCGTTTCTAAAGACGATATCTTGGAAGCAATTTCTAACATGAGTGTTATGGAAGTTGTAGAATTAATCGAAGCAATGGAAGATAAATTTGGTGTAACTGCAGCAGCTGCTGTAGCAGTTGCAGCTCCTGCAGCAGGTGGTGACGCCGGTGCTGCTGAAGAGCAAACTGAATTTGACGTTGTAATGTCTAGTTTTGGCGACAAAAAAGTTGCTGTAATTAAGGCGGTACGTGGCATTACTGGTCTTGGCTTGAAAGAAGCTAAAGACATGGTAGAAAGTGCTCCTGTTACAATTAAGGAAGGCGTTGATAAAGCTGAAGCTGAATCTGTTAAGACTCAGTTAGAAGAAGCTGGTGCTCAAGTAGACGTTAAATAAGTAAGCAATTACTTATTGGCACTAAAGGCTAGCGATTTTGTCGCTGGCCTTTAGTCGCTTAAGAAATAAGATATTTTAATCGCAAGATAATGCATGATCTATGCGGTTAAAATCAAGGATGAAGTTGATGTTTAAATAACATCAAGAATTGGATTCGGTTCAGCTGGTTTTACAATCAGTTTATATAAATTTATATTGGTAGGTGGCAGTTGTTATGAGTTATTCATTCACTGAAAAGAAAAGAATACGTAAAGATTTTAGTAAAAGCGAAGTGGTTGTGGATGTTCCATTTTTGCTTAAAACTCAGGTGGAATCATATAATAAATTTTTAGGGTTGGTTGAGGATGCAAAGTGTGGGTTAGATGAAGCGCTTAATTCTGTTTTTCCAATTGAGAGTTATTCTGGCTACGCAAAGCTAGATTATGTAAGTGTTAAAGTTGATAAACCTGTTTTTAATGTTGTTGAGTGTAAGTTAAGAGGACTGACTTATGGGGCGGCAATTAAAGCAAAGGTTCAATTAATAATTTATGATAAGGAAAGTTCTGCTCGTAAAAAGAAACTAAAATACGTTAAAGAGCAAGAGGTTTATTTAGGTGACCTACCATTAATGACACCCAACGGAACTTTTGTAATCAACGGAACAGAGCGTGTCATTGTTAATCAATTGCATCGTTCTCCGGGTGTTTTCTTCGATCATGATAAAGGAAAAACTCATTCGTCAGGGAAGCTGCTTTATTCGGCACGTATTATTCCTTACCGTGGTTCGTGGTTGGATATTGAGTTTGACCCTAAAGACAATGTCTTTGTTCGAATTGATAGACGCAGAAAATTACCAGCAACTATACTTTTGCGTGCATTGGGTTATGAAACTGAAGAAATTTTAGATTTGTTTTTTGAAAAAGTTAGCATCACTTTGAAAAAAGAAGGCGCTTCAATGAAGCTTGTGCCTGAATACGTCAAAGGTGAAATTTTCGATTTTGACATTAAAGATGGTAACAAAATAATAGTACCAAAAGGAAAGCGCATAACGGCACGCCACGTTAAAATGTTAGCTAAGTCAAAAATATCAGTTATTAGCTTGGATGATTCCTATCTTTTTGAAAAAACTATCGCTCATCAAATAGTTCATAAAGAGACTGGTGAAGTTATAGTTGAGCCAAATGCCACTATAACTGAAGAATTACTAGAGCTATTAAGAGAAAACAACATAAAATCATTTAATATTTTATTGGTTAATGATTTAGATAATGGCCCATACATGTCGACTACTATTAATGTTGATCCAACACGATCACAAATGGAAGCACTAATAGAAATTTACCGCATGATGAGACCCGGTGAGCCACCAACAGAGGATTCATCCAAAGCACTATTTGAAGGCATGTTCTTCAATGCCGACAGGTATAATTTATCTGAAGTTGGACGCATGAAGTTTAATAAGCGTTTAGGACGTGAAGAAGTTGAAGGTTCTAGCATCTTAAGTAATGAAGATATTGTTGACGTAATGAAAGAATTGGTCAATATCAGAAATGGCTTGGGTGTTGTTGATGATATCGACCACTTGGGTAACCGACGTGTCCGTTCGGTTGGAGAAATGGCTGAAAATGTATTTAGAGTTGGTTTGGTTCGTGTTCAGCGCGCAGTAAGAGAGCGCTTAACTGTTGCCGATTCTGAGGGATTGTCACCCCAAGATTTAATAAATGCTAAACCAATTGCGGCTGCGGTTAAAGAGTTTTTTGGTTCTAATCAACTGTCTCAATTTATGGATCAAAACAATCCATTGTCAGAGATTACACATAAACGCCGTATTTCGGCTTTAGGTCCTGGTGGTTTAACAAGAGAACGAGCTGGTTTTGAAGTGCGCGATGTGCATACAACTCACTATGGTCGATTATGTCCAATTGAGACTCCCGAGGGGCCAAATATTGGTTTGATTAATTCCTTAGCAGTGTATGCTCAAACTAATTCTTACGGTTTTTTAGAAACGCCTTACCGCAAAGTTGTTGATGGTGTTGTAACTGATGAAGTGGAATATCTCTCGGCAATTGTTGAAGGTGAATTTCCAATTGCTCAAGCCAATGCAAACATGGATAGCAAGGGCAAGTTGTTGGATGAATTTGTTGTCACTAGGCACTTTGGTGATGTGACTTTAATTCCTCCATCAGATGTAAAATACATGGATGTGTCACCTAAACAAATTGTATCTGTAGCGGCTTCATTGATTCCATTCTTAGAGCACGATGATGCCAATAGAGCTTTGATGGGTTCAAACATGCAAAGACAAGCTGTTCCTACCTTAATTGTGGATAAGCCTCTGGTTGGAACAGGTATGGAAAAAATCGTTTCACGTGATTCAGGTGTAACCGCAATGGCTAGGCGTCCAGGTGTTATTGAAATGGCTGACGCTTCACGAATAGTTATTCGTGTGGATGAAGAATATATTGGTGAAAATGATCCAGGTGTTGATATTTATAACTTAACTAAATACACACGTTCAAACCAAAATACATGCATCAACCAAAAGACTTTGGTCAACATTGGTGACAGGGTTGATGTGGGTGATGTGCTAGCAGATGGTCCATCTACTGATTTGGGAGAATTGTCATTAGGACAAAATATGTTAATCGCCTTTATGCCATGGAATGGTTATAACTTTGAAGATTCGATTCTTATTTCTGAAAAGGTTGTTAAGGAAGATAGGTTTACTACGATTCATATTGTTGAATTAACCTGTGTTGCCCGCGATACTAAACTTGGAACAGAAGAAATTACAGCCGATATTCCAAATATCAGTGAAAGTGCATTAACAAAGTTAGATGATTCTGGTATTGTCTATGTTGGTGCTGAAGTGGGTCCTGGTGATATTTTGGTGGGTAAAGTAACACCAAAAGGTGAAACACAATTAACGCCCGAAGAAAAATTACTAAGAGCTATTTTTGGTGAAAAAGCATTGGATGTTAAAGACACCTCCTTAAAAGTTTCTGGCAGTACATTTGGAACGGTTATTGATGTACAAGTGTTTACTCGCGATGGAATTGAAAAGGGTAATCGAGCTGAAAAAATCGAACAAGAGCAACTGGAACAAGTCAGAAATGACATGAATGATCAATTTAGAATTATGCGTGGTGTAATTCAACAGCGTTTGCATTCAATTTTAGTGGGTCAGAAAGTAGTTAAAGCTCCAGACCTTAGAAAAGGTGCTGTCATTACTGAAGAATACCTAAAAGAACTTGATGCTTCACAATGGTTTGATGTTAAAGTTGCTGACAGTAAAATTGCTGAACAAATTGATATGATGGCTGAACAAATTGCTCGCCAAAGAAGTATTTTTGATGAAAAGTTTGAAGATAAGAAGCAAAAAATCACCTCTGGAGATGATTTGGCTCCAGGCGTTCTTAAAATGGTTAAGGTTTACTTGGCTGTTAAAAGGCGCATTCAACCAGGTGATAAAATGGCTGGCCGTCATGGAAATAAGGGTGTGATTTCTATGGTTGTACCAGAAGAAGATATGCCTTATGACAAAAATGGACGTCCAGTTGATATCGTTTTGAATCCACTGGGTGTGCCTTCTCGAATGAATATTGGACAGGTATTGGAGGTTCATTTAGGATGGGCAGCTCGTGGGCTTGGTGATAAGATTACTGATATGATAGAAAAAAATCGTTCAGCAAATGAATTGCGCGATTTCTTGTCTAAAGTCTATAATTTGGATGGAGACAGAGTCGACTTAACGACTTTTAGTGATGATGAAATTTTTGAATTATCAAATAACCTCAAAGGCGGTGTGCCAATGGGTACTCCTGTTTTTGATGGAGCAGAAGAAAAGCACATTAAAGCATTGCTTGAATTGGCTGATTTGCCAACGAGTGGACAAGCTATCTTATACGATGGAAGAACAGGGAAGCAGTTTGATAGACCTGTAACAACAGGGTATATGTACATGTTAAAATTGAATCATTTGGTTGATGATAAGATGCATGCCCGTTCTACAGGGCCTTATTCACTTGTAACACAGCAACCATTAGGTGGTAAAGCACAATTTGGTGGCCAGCGTTTTGGTGAGATGGAAGTATGGGCACTGGAAGCCTATGGTGCAGCTTATACGCTACAAGAAATGTTAACAGTGAAATCAGATGATGTTGTCGGTAGAAATCAAACTTACAAAAATATCGTTGATGGTCGTCATGAAATCGTAGCAGGAATGCCAGAGTCATTTAATGTGCTAGTTAAAGAAGTGCGTTCTTTGGGCTTGAATATTGAATTAGAAAACGAATAACTACAGGAAAAATAGGAGAAATACATGAAAGATTTACTAAAACTATTTAATCCACAAAAAGAAGTCCAAGACTTCGATGCGATTAAAGCCAGCCTAGCACAACCTGAGTTAATTCGTTCGTGGTCTTTTGGTGAAGTTAAAAAGCCAGAAACCATCAATTATAGAACGTTCAAACCTGAACGTGATGGCTTGTTTTGTTCTGCTATATTTGGACCAATAAAAGATTATGAGTGCTTGTGTGGTAAATATAAGCGCATGAAGCACCGTGGCGTCGTCTGTGAAAAATGTGGAACCGAGGTGACCTTGTCAAAGGTTAGACGTGAACGCATGGGTCACATTGCTTTAGCCAGTCCAGTGGCTCATATTTGGTTTCTAAAATCCTTGCCATCACGCATTGGTTTAATGTTAGAAATGACCTTGCGTGAGATTGAAAGAATTCTCTATTTTGAATCTTTTGTCGTTACCGATCCTGGCATGACTGATCTCGAAAAAGGCTCTTTATTAACGGATGAACAATATACCGCAGCTATTGAATCCTGGGGAGACGAGTTTACTGCCAAAATGGGTGCCGAAGCTATATATGATTTGCTCAAAGAAATTGACTTAAACAAGCAGTTGATTCAATTTCATGAAGAAATCGAGTCAACCCGATCAGTTACCAAGATTAAGCGTTTGTCAAAGCGAATCAAGCTTTTTGATTCTTTTGTAAAATCAGGAAACCGTCCTGAGCACATGATAATGACGGTTTTACCCGTTTTACCACCAGAATTACGTCCATTAGTGCCTTTGGATGGTGGTCGTTTCGCCACTTCTGACTTGAATGATTTATATCGTCGTGTGATTAACCGTAACAACCGTTTAGGTCGCTTATTGGATTTACATGCGCCTGATATTATTGTGCGTAATGAAAAACGTATGCTGCAAGAGTCTGTTGACGCCTTATTAGATAATGGTCGTCGAGGACGTGCGATAACTGGAACAAACAAACGCCCATTAAAATCTTTAGCTGATATGATTAAAGGCAAGCAAGGTCGTTTCCGTCAAAACTTACTGGGTAAGCGAGTCGATTATTCTGGTCGTTCAGTGATTGTTGTTGGTCCAACCTTGAGGTTGCATCAATGTGGATTACCAAAGAAAATGGCATTGGAGCTTTTCAAACCTTTTATTCTTGGTAAATTATTACAAAATGATTATGTTTCAACGATTAAAGCCGCTAAACGCAGTGTTGAAGATGAAACACCTGAAGTGTGGGACATACTTTCAGAAGTGATTCGTGAACATCCTGTTATGCTAAATCGTGCGCCAACATTGCATAGATTAGGTATTCAAGCTTTTGAACCCATCTTAATTGAAGGTAAAGCCATACAATTACACCCATTAGTCTGTACGGCATTTAATGCTGATTTCGATGGTGACCAAATGGCGGTACACGTGCCTTTATCAATTGAAGCACAATTAGAAGCGCGTACGCTCATGTTGGCAACTAATAATATATTGTCACCAGCTAGTGGTGAACCCATTATTGTTCCTTCACAGGATGTTGTTTTAGGGCTTTACTACATGACTCGTGAATTAGTCAATCAGCCTGGCGAAGACATGATTTTTGCTAATATTGATGAAGTTCAAAGAGCATACGATAATGCTAAGGTCACACTTCAAGCAAAAATAAAAGTTCGCTTAACGCAAGTGACAAAGGGTGATGATGGTGAAGAAATTGAAAATACCAGTATTGTTGATACAACGGTGGGACGTGCTTTGCTGGCGACAATTCTTCCAAAAGGGATGGATTTTTCAAACCTGAATGTTGTTTTATCTAAAAAGAACATCTCAAAATTATTAAATACTTGTTACCATGAAATGGGTGTTAAGGACACGGTAATATTTGCTGATCAACTCATGTATACAGGTTTTAGGTATGCAACTTATGCGGGCATGTCAATTGGTATTGATGATTTAATTATTCCTGATGAGAAGAAAACAATTCTTGCAGATTCAGAAAAAGAAGTTATGGCGATTCAAGGGCAATACACCGATGGTTTGGTGACTGCAGGTGAACGTTATAATAAAGTTATTGATATCTGGTCTCGTGCCAATGAAGAAGTGGCTAAATCGATGATGGATGCATTGGGTACGGATACAGTAACGACCAAAGAGGGTAAGAAAATCCGTCAAGATTCAATGAATTCGGTATTTGTAATGGCTGATTCTGGTGCGAGGGGTTCCCCAGCCCAAATGAGGCAGTTATCAGGAATGCGTGGATTGATGGCAAAACCTGATGGCTCAATTATTGAATCACCAATTAAAGCGAATTTCCGTGAAGGTTTGGATGTTATGCAATACTTTATCTCGACTCATGGAGCACGAAAAGGTTTGGCTGATACTGCCCTTAAAACGGCAAACTCTGGTTACTTAACACGTCGTTTAGTTGATGTAGCACAAGATGTGGTTATTGTACAACATGACTGTGAAACCATTGAAGGCATGAACATGCAAGCAATTGTTGCTGGTGGTGAAGTGGTTCAAACTCTAGGTGATAGAGTGCTGGGTCGCATTGTTGCTATCGATGTATTCAATAATGATAATAGTGAAACACCAATTATTCCTCAGGGTACTTTGATTGATGAAAGTTGGGCTGAAGTTATTGAATCTCAAGGTGTGGACTCAATTAAAGTAAGGTCGCCAATTACGTGTGAAGCACCAACTGGTATTTGTGCTAGTTGTTATGGACGTGATTTGGCTCGGGGTAAGTTTGTTAGTATTGGTGAAGCTGTTGGTGTTGTAGCAGCGCAGTCAATTGGTGAACCAGGAACGCAGCTAACCATGCGTACCTTCCATATTGGTGGGGTGGCATCAAAACAAGCGGCAAATAATCAGATACAGATTAAAGCAGATGGTATTGCTAAGTTGCACAACATTAAAACAGTTAAAAATAAAGATAAAAAATTAGTTGCGATTTCTCGCTCTGGTGAATTATCGATACATGAAAAATCAGGTAAGGAAAAAGAAAGGTATAAGATTCCTTATGGCGCGTTAATTGGAGTAAATGATGGAGCTAAAGTTAAGGGTGGAGACATTCTGGTGACTTGGGATCCTCATACACATCCAATTGTGACAGAAGTGGCGGGTGTTGTTAGTTTCATCGACTTCCAAGACAATGTCACCGTAGAAGAGAAATTGGATGAGTTAACAGGACTAACAAGTTTTGTTATTACAGATCCTAAGACACGTGGTTCTAAGGGTAAGGATATGCGACCAATGGTGCGTTTAGAGAATAAACGCGGTAAAGCAATTATGATTCCTGGAACGGATATCCCTGCACAATATTTCTTACCTCCTGGAGCGACCATCAATATTCAAAATGGTCAAGAAGTAAAAGTGGGTGATTTCTTAGCAAAAATCCCACAAGAATCTTCTAAGAACAGGGATATTACTGGTGGTCTGCCACGCGTGGCTGATTTATTTGAAGCGCGTAAACCAAAAGATGCGGCACTGCAAGCTGAGGCTGCCGGAGTCATATCCTTTGGGAAGGAAACTAAGACAAAAAATAGACTTGTGATTACAAATTCTGAGGGCGAAAGCACTGAAAAATTGATACCTAAATGGAGGCAAATAATTGTTTTTGAAGGGGAGCATGTCGAAAAGGGTGAAGTTATAGTTGAAGGAGAGCCATCCCCGCATGATATTTTAAGATTGCAGGGAGTAGAAAAATTGGCTAACTACTTGGTTAATGAAATACAAGATGTCTATCGCTTACAAGGTGTGGGCATTGATGATAAGCATATTGAAACAATTATTCGCCAAATGTTACGTAAGGTTGAGGTAATTTCACCAGGTGATTCTGATTTGTTAAAATCCGAACAAGTTACCTTAAAAGAAGTAACGGCAATCAATAAAGAAATACTGAAGAAAGATGGGATACCAGTTGAGTATGAGTTGCAGTTGTTAGGAATTACAAAAGCTTCATTAGCAACTGAGTCCTTTATTTCAGCAGCATCTTTCCAAGAAACGACGCGCGTATTGACAGAAGCGTCAGTTCGAGGCAGTAAGGATTATTTGAATGGATTGAAGGAAAATGTCATTGTTGGACGCTTAATTCCAGCAGGTACTGGACTAGCATTCCATCAAGATCGTAAAAAATCCCGTGAAGATATGCTTAAATCTGATTTGATGAAAGTTGAGTCAGAAGCTTTGTTGGAAGAGTCTTTAGTGGATGATTCTGCAATGTTAATGGAGGATTAGTCAATTATTAAAGTTTTTAATTAAATATTAAAAACAATGCTTGACTAAAAGGGGTGTAGTCACTAAAATCCCCGTTCTAAATTTCGACAGGCTGACTTGTTTGGCCTGTCTTTTGTTTTCTATAAGGTAAAGAAAAAGTAATATGGCAACAATAAATCAATTAGTAAGAAAGCCAAGAAAGCCAAAGGCGTATAAAACAAATGTGCCAGCTTTAGAAGCGTGCCCACAAAGACGTGGCGTTTGTGCTCGTGTTTATACAACAACACCAAAGAAGCCTAACTCGGCTCTACGTAAAGTGGCTCGTGTAAGATTGACCAATGGTTTTGAAGTGACAAGTTATATCGGTGGTGAAGGTCATAATTTGCAAGAACACAGTATTGTTTTAATACGCGGTGGACGTGTAAAGGATTTGCCTGGTGTTCGTTACCATGTTGTCCGTGGTGCATTAGATACGGCAGGTGTAAGTGATAGAAAGCAAGGTCGTTCTAAATATGGAACTAAGCGTCCTAAGGGATAATTAGAGTATTTCAAGGGGTTGTCCTTTGAGAGAAGTAAATAAGGTTTAAATAAAATGTCAAGAAAGAAAAGTAATTTTAAAAGAGAAATATTGCCAGACCCAAAATTCGGAAGTGAATTAATTGGTAAATTCATGAATATGGTTATGGTTGATGGAAAAAAATCTGTTGCTGAAAAAATCATATATGGCGCATTGGATGCGGTAGTTGCAAAGGAAAAAGGTGATGCAGTCGAATTGTGTGAAGCAGCTTTAAATAAAGTTCGACCAATGGTTGAGGTTAAATCTCGTCGAGTTGGTGGTGCAACCTATCAAGTGCCTATAGAAGTTCGCCCAAAAAGACAAGTAGCTTTGGCTATGCGTTGGGTTATCGATGCTGCGCGTAAGCGTGGTGAAGATGGTATGCCCCAAAGACTGGCTGGTGAATTATCAGATGCATTACACGATCGTGGTTCAGCCATGAAAAAACGTGAAGACACACATAAAATGGCAGAAGCTAATAAGGCGTTTGCACATTACCGCTGGTAAGATAATAAAGAAAAAATAAAGGAAAAAGTTGTGGCAAGACAGACACCAATAGAGCGGTATCGAAATATTGGTATTATGGCTCACATAGATGCGGGTAAGACCACGACAACAGAGAGAATTTTATACTACACGGGAGTGTCGCATAAAATAGGAGAGGTTCATGATGGTAATGCCACTATGGACTGGATGGAGCAAGAGCAAGAGCGTGGCATTACGATAACTTCGGCAGCTACTACCTGTTTTTGGTCGGGAATGGACAACCAGTTTGAGTCACACCGGGTTAATATTATTGATACCCCTGGGCATGTTGACTTTACCATTGAGGTTGAGAGGTCTTTAAGGGTTTTGGATGGCGCAGTAGCTGTTTTCTGTGCTGTAAGCGGTGTTGAACCGCAGTCTGAAACTGTTTGGAGGCAAGCAGACCGTTACAAAGTGCCACGATTGGCATTTGTGAATAAGATGGATAGAACGGGTGCGGATTTTGATCGTGTTGTGGAAAATATGCGAGAAAAGTTAGGTGCTAATGCAGTGCCTGTACAGTTGCCAATTGGAAGCGAAGAGGATTTTGTTGGGTTGGTTGATTTGCTAAGGATGAAAGCAATATACTGGAAAGAAGAAAACATGGGAATGGAATATGAGGCTAAAGAAATCCCAGCTGATATGCTAGCCAAATGCGAAGCAGCAAGAGAGTTCATGATTGAATCTGCTGCTGAGGCCAACGATGAATTGATGGATAAATACTTGGAAGAGGGTTTATTGACAGATTCAGAAATTCTTCAAGGCTTACGACTGCGTACAATAAATAATGAAATTGTATGCTGTTTGTGCGGTTCTGCGTTTAAAAACAAAGGCGTGCAAGCGATGTTGGATAAGGTTGTTGAGTTTCTCCCTTCTCCATTAGATGTTCCTGCTATCACTGGCTTAAATGAAAAAGGTGATATTGAAGAGCGTCATCCAGACGATAAAGCGCCATTTGCTGCTTTAGTGTTTAAAATTGCTACAGATTCTTTTGTTGGAACCTTGGCTTTTTTGAGGGTATATTCTGGAACAATGAAAACTGGTGATATGGTTTATAACCCTATCAAAGGAAAAAAAGAACGTATAGGTCGGCTTTTGCAAATGCATTCTAACTCTCGTGAGGAGGTTAAGGAGGTTTATGCAGGCGATATTGTTGCAGTTGTTGGTATGAAAGACGTAACAACAGGTGAAACACTTTGTGCTGCAAAAGCAGTGATAACTTTAGAGAAAATGGAGTTTCCTGTACCAGTTATAGCTGTTGCGGTTGAGCCAAGAACAACTGCCGATCAAGAAAAAATGGGTCAAGCTTTGGAAAAGTTAGCTCAAGAAGACCCTTCTTTTAGGGTCACTACTGATGAAGAGTCAGGACAGACAATAATCGCAGGTATGGGCGAATTACATTTGGATATCATCGTGGATCGAATGAAACGCGAATTTAAAGTTGATGCAAATGTTGGTAATCCGCAAGTGGCTTACCGTGAGACCATATCAAGGGCTGTGGAGCAAGAAGGTAAATTTATAAAGCAGTCTGGTGGTAAGGGTCAATATGGCCATGTAAAAATTAGATTAGAGCCTTTAGAGCAGGGTGCGGGTTATCAATTCGTGAATGAGATTAAAGGTGGAATAATTCCAAGTGAATTTATTCCGGCTATTGATAAAGGTTTGCAAGAGCAAATGCAAAATGGAGTTTTGGCAGGGTATCCTGTTGTTGATGTGAAAGTGACGCTGTTAGGTGGGTCTTTTCATGAGGTGGATTCAACTGAGATGGCTTACAAAATTGCAGCAGCACAAGCTTTTCGAAGTGGTGCATTAGAGGCGAAGCCAGTTGTGCTAGAGCCAATTATGAAAGTAGAAATAATTACCCCAGAGGAATATATGGGGAATGTGGTAGGAGATGTTAATAAAAAGAATGGTAATTTGGAAGGTATTGAAGATACGGTATCAGGAAAAATTATTAAAGCTTTTGTTCCACTATCAAAAATGTTTGGTTACGCAATGGATTTGCGGTCAGCCACTCAAGGTCGGGCTAACTACTCGATGGAATTTGATCATTATGAGATAGCATCAGATAATGTATTTAATAAGTAAGTAATTGTAATAAACATATTTAGCAAAAGAGAAATAGAATGTCTAAAGAAAAATTTGAACGCAACAAACCGCATGTAAATGTGGGAACAATTGGTCACGTTGATCACGGTAAAACTACATTGACAGCCGCCCTTACAAAAGTGGCAGCAGAATTACAAGGTGGTGAATTCAAAGATTATGATCAAATTGATAATGCACCAGAAGAGCGCGAGCGTGGTATTACAATTGCTACAGCACACGTAGAATATGAAACAGAAGGTCGTCACTACGCACACGTAGATTGTCCAGGCCATGCTGACTATGTTAAGAACATGATTACAGGTGCAGCACAAATGGATGGTGCTATCTTAGTCGTATCAGCTGCTGATGGTCCAATGCCACAAACACGCGAGCACATTTTATTGGGTCGTCAAGTTGGCGTACCTTATATCGTTGTATACATGAATAAATGTGACCAAGTTGATGACGAAGAGTTGTTGGAATTGGTAGAAATGGAAATTCGTGAATTATTAAGCGATTATGATTTCCCTGGAGATGATACTCCTATGGTTATGGGTTCTGCACTTAAAGCACTAGAAGGTGACGAAAGTGATATTGGTGTTCCATCAATAAAGAAATTGCTAGACGTATTGGATGATTATATTCCAGAGCCTAAACGCGATGTTGATCAACCTTTCTTATTGCCTATTGAAGACGTGTTCTCAATTTCAGGTCGTGGAACAGTTGTAACTGGACGTGTAGAGCGTGGTGTTGTTAAAGTGGGTGAAGAATTAGAAATCATCGGAATCAGAGACACACAAAAAACCGTATGTACGGGTGTTGAAATGTTCCGTAAATTACTAGACGAAGGTCGTGCAGGTGAAAACGTAGGTGTATTATTACGTGGAACTAAGCGTGATGACGTTGAACGTGGTCAAGTATTGGCACATCCTGGATCAATTACTCCACATACAGAGTTTGAAGCAGAAGTTTACATCTTGTCAAAAGATGAAGGCGGACGTCACACTCCATTTTTCAAAGGCTATAGACCACAGTTTTACTTCCGTACAACTGACATCACTGGAGCTTGTGAGTTACCAGAAGGTGTTGAAATGGTAATGCCTGGCGATAACGTAAAAATGACAGTTACCTTAATCAATCCAATTGCGATGGAAGAAGGTTTGAGATTTGCTATTCGTGAAGGCGGACGCACAGTTGGTGCAGGTGTTGTTGCTAAGATTTTTAAATAAAAATTAGCAATAGAATAAAAAGAATTATTAATTAAAATAGTGTGCACAACGAGAAGTTGTGCACAAAACTACAGAGGCGACGGTAATGGCCGAACAGAAAATTAGAATTAGATTAAAAGCGTTTGATCACAAATTAATTGATCAATCAGCTGGAAGAATCGTAGATACTGCAAAGCGCACAGGTGCTCAGGTTAAAGGGCCAATTCCTTTACCGACACGTATTGAGCGTTATACAGTGTTAACATCTCCACATGTAAACAAAGATGCGCGTGATCAATATGAGATACGCACACATAAACGTCTTGTTGATATTGTGGATCCAAATGACAAGACAGTCGATGCGCTAATGAAATTAGATTTAGCAGCAGGTGTCGACGTTCAAATCCAACTATCTTAAGGAGTATAGGAAATGACTATCGGACTTATCGGACAAAAAGTAGGTATGACAAGAGTGTTTTCTGATGAAGGAAATTCGACTCCAGTTACTGTTGTTAGTATTGCAGATAACATTGTATCACAGGTCAAGACATTAGAAATTGATGGTTATAGTGCCATTCAAGTTTCAACTGGTGCTTTAAAAGCATCTAAAGTAAGCAAGCCTTTAGCGGGACATTTTGCGAAAGCAGGTGTTGAAGCAGGTAAAGACGTTATGGAATTTAGAACAGACGAAGCTCAAGAAGTTGGGACTAAATTAGATGTCAATATGTTTGAAGCAGGACAGAAAGTAGATGTTACTGGTCGTTCTAAAGGTAAAGGTTTTCAAGGGGTAATTAAGCGTTACAACTTCCAAATGCAAGATGCCACCCATGGTAACTCTGTTTCTCATAGAGCACCAGGTTCCATCGGGCAATGTCAAACGCCTGGACGAGTATTTAAAGGTAAAAAAATGGCAGGACACATGGGTGACAGAAATGTTACGACTCAAAATCTTGAAATAGTAAGAGTAGATGCTGAAAAAGGTTTGCTACTTATTAAAGGCGCTGTTCCAGGTGCTAAAAATTCAAGAGTAATCATTAAACCAGCTGTCAAAGCTTAAGGAGACTATGATGGAAATTAAAGTAGCAGGTAAAAAAGCTAATGTTGAAGTTTCTGATGAAGTTTTCAACAGAGATTATTCTGAGAGCTTGGTTCACCAAGTTGTAACAGCATTCTTGGCTGGTGGTCGTGCTGGAACAAAAGCACAAAAAAATCGTTCAGCAGTTAGAGGTGGCGGCAAAAAACCTTTTAAACAAAAAGGAACTGGTCGTGCGCGTGCAGGGACAATCAGAAGCCCTATTTGGGTTGGTGGTGGTAAGACTTTCGCAGCAGCACCAAGAGATCACTCTCAAAAAGTTAATAAAAAAATGTATAGAGCTGGCATGAAATCAATTATTTCAGAATTGACTCGTTCAGAACGAATGGTCTTCGTAAACAGTATTTCTATCAAAGAAGGCAAAACTAAAGAAGCGATTAAATTTTTAGCTAAACATAAAATGACAAAGGGAACAATTGTAGTTGATGAGATTACATCTGAACTAGTGTTGGCAACACGTAACATTCCAAATATATATGTTACTGATGTTAGATCACTTGATCCTGTATCATTAGTGTCTTCTGAAAAAGTTATTATGACAGCAGCGGCTGCAGAAAAAGTACAGGAGTGGTTATCATGAGTTTGAACAACTTATACACAACAGTATTGGCGCCAATTATATCTGAAAAGAGTAATCGAGTGGGTGAACAATCAAATCAATATGTTTTTCAAGTTGCAGTGACTTCAAGTAAGCAGCAGGTAAAAGCAGCGATAGAGAAGCTTTTCTCAGTAAATGTTGAAAACGTACAAATTTTAAATGTTAAAGGTAAAACTAAATCATTTAAAGGAAAGCCAGGCAAACGTCCAGATTGGAAAAAAGCCTATGTTAAGGTTCAATCAGGTCAATTAATTGACTTTGGTACTGCGGAATAATTAGGAGATAATCATGGCATTAATCGTATTAAAACCAACTTCCCCAGGCCGAAGAGGCACGGTAAGAGTTAAGAGAGATGGTCTTTATAAAGGCGGTCCTCATGAGGCGTTAGTTGAAAAAAAATCAAAAACTGGCGGTAGAAATAATAACGGCAGAATCACTACACGTCATATTGGTGGTGGTCATAAGCAACGTTATAGAATCGTTGACTTTAAACGAAATAAAGATGGAATTGTAGCCAATGTAGAACGCATTGAATACGATCCAAATCGTACAGCCTATATTGCATTAATTTGTTATGCAGATGGTGAAAGACGTTATATCATTGCACCAAAAGGATTGGAAGCGGGTATGTCTGTACAGTCAGGTAACAATGCACCAATTAAACCAGGTAATGCATTGCCTTTGAGCAATATACCTTTAGGTTCTGTTGTTCATTGTATTGAAATGAAGCCAGGAAAAGGCGCACAAATAGCTCGTTCAGCGGGTGCAAATGTGCAGTTGGTTGCTCGTGCTGGAATGTATGCAACACTTAGATTGAGATCTGGTGAGATGCGTAAAGTTCCTGCTGCGTGTAAAGCAACGCTAGGAGAAGTATCAAATGGTGAGCATAACCTTGAAAAATTAGGTAAAGCTGGCGCTAGTCGCTGGAGAGGTGTTAGACCGACTGTTCGTGGTGTTGCCATGAATCCAGTAGACCATCCACATGGTGGTGGTGAAGGTCGTACTTCTGGTGGTCGTCACCCTGTAACTCCTTGGGGTATGAAAACTAAGGGTTATAAGACTCGTAAAAACAAGCGTACAGATCAGTATATTGTACGTCGTAGAAACAAAAAATAGGTAAATAGATATGCCACGTTCTCTAAAAAAAGGTCCTCACGTAGACCATCATTTAATGAAGAAAGTACTCAAGGCTGTTGAGGAAAATAACAAAAGACCAATTCAAACCTGGTCACGTAGGTCAATGATATTGCCGGAAATGGTTGGATTAACAATCGCTGTACACAATGGTAGACAGCATGTTCCTGTACTAATTTCTGAAGAAATGGTCGGCCATAAATTGGGTGAGTTTTCGCCAACAAGAACTTTTAAAGGCCATCAGGCTGATAAAAAATCATAATTATAGGTGATGAGTATGGAAATTACAGCAAAACATAACAGAGCTGCAATATCGGCACAAAAGGTGCGGTTAGTAGCAAACCAAGTGCGCGGCATGCAGGTAGAAAAAGCTGAACAATTATTGTCTTTCAGCCCTAAAAAAGCAGCACATTTAATCAAGAAAGTATTGATGTCGGCGATTGCAAATGCAGAACATAATGAAGGACTGGATGTTGATGAGTTAATCATTAGCACTATCACAGTAGATGAAGGCCCAACTTTGAAGCGTGGAAGAGCACGTGCAAAAGGAAGGGGAACAAGAATATTAAAAAGAACCAGCCATATCACTGTGAAAGTGGCTGAAGCATCATAAAGGTAATATTATGGGTCAAAAAGTACATCCAATTGGAATTAGACTAGGTATATCGAAGCCTTGGAATGCAACTTGGTATGCAGAAAAAGAAGTTTTTGCAGATCAATTGATTAAGGATATTAAAGTCAGAAAATACTTAAGAAAAGAATTAGCAAATGCTTCAGTTAGTCAAATTGAAATTGATCGCCCTGCAAACAATGCTCGGGTTACAATTCATACGGCAAGACCGGGTATTGTTATCGGTAAAAAAGGCGAAGATATTGAACGTTTAAAGAAAACTGTATCAAAAATGATGGGTGTTCCAACTAACATTAATGTTGCCGAAATCAGAAAACCTGAATTAGATGCAGATTTAATAGCTCAAGGTATTGCATCTCAGCTAGAAAGGCGTATTATGTTCCGTCGCGCCATGAAGCGTGCAGTCGGTAGTGCAATGAGACTTGGAGCTCTTGGTATTCGAGTTGCCGTAGCTGGTCGTTTAAACGGTGCCGAGATTGCAAGAACTGAATGGTATAGAGAAGGACGAGTGCCTTTGCATACATTCAGAGCTAATATCGATTATGCAATGGGTAAGGCTTATACAACTTATGGTGTTCTAGGTATTAAAGTGTGGGTTTATAAAGGTGATGTTTTTGACTTACATGCTTCTCAAGAACAAAAGAAACAACAAGGTAAGAAACGGAGATAACAAATGCTGCAACCAAAAAGAACAAAATTTAGAAAGCAGCAAAAAGGTCGTAATCGCGGTCTTGCGCATGCAGGTAATAAAGTAAGCTTTGGCGAATTCGGTCTTAAAGCTACTGGTAGAGGTTTTATGACAGCTAGACAGATCGAAGCTGGACGTAGAGCCATTACCCGTCACGTTCGTCGTGGTGGTAAATTATGGATAAGAGTATTTCCAGACAAACCAATAACAGCAAAACCTGTTGAGGTTCGTATGGGTAAAGGTAAAGGTAATGTTGAGTATTGGGCTGCGGTTATTAAACCAGGTCGAGTGATATACGAGATTCAGGGCGTTGCAGAAGAAGTGGCTCAGGCTGCATTTGCAAAAGCGGCTGCTAAATTCCCGTTTAGTACAACATTTGTTAAAAGAACGGTGATGTAAATGAATGCTAAAGAAATGAAAAGTAAAAAGCCAGCAGAATTAAAAGAGACATTAACAGAATTGTTGAAAACTCAGTTTGATTTAAGAATGGCAAGAGGTAATGGGCAACTAACAAAAACAAATGTTTTAAGAGAAGTTAGGCGTGATATTGCTAGAGCTAAGACAATAATAAAGCAGAAAGAGCTTGAATTGAACAACGCAGGAAACAAATAATGACTACTGAAAAAGAAATATTGCGTACTAAGCAAGGTGTTGTCGTTAGTGACAAGATGGATAAGACGGTTACTGTATTAATTGAACGAAAAGAGAAACATCCAATTTATGGAAAATACATCAAACGTTCAAGTAAAATTCATGCACATGATGAAGAGAATGGTTTTAAAATGGGTGATAAAGTAAAAATTACTGAAACTCGTCCATACTCAAAAACTAAATCATGGAAAGTTGTTGGCTTAGTCAACGCTGCACAATAAGTGCTTAGGCATTAAATTAAAGAGGTATAAACCATGATTCAAATGCAAAGTAGATTAAGCGCAGCTGATAACAGCGGTGCTAAAGAAGTGATGTGTATCAAAGTACTAGGTGGATCTAAAAGAAGATATGCTGGTATTGGTGACATTATTAAAGTAACCGTAAAACACGCCATTCCACGCGGAAAAGTAAAGAAAGGTGAGGTTTATAATGCGGTTGTTGTTAGAACACGTAAAGGTGTTAGACGTCCAGATGGATCTTTGATTCGTTTTGATGGCAATGCTGTAGTTATGTTAAATAGTAAGCTAGAGCCAATTGGAACACGTATATTTGGCCCTGTAACCCGAGAACTTCGTTCAGAAAAGTTTATGAAAATTATTTCATTAGCTCCTGAAGTATTATAAGAGTAAGAAAATGAATCGAATTAAAAAAGGTGATGAAGTAATAGTGATTGCGGGACGCTCAAAAGGGACTCGTGGTTCAGTATTATCTGTATTAAAAGATGGGAGATTGCTTGTGGACAACGTTAACATGATTAAGAAGCATGTCAAAGTTGACCCAAATAATCCTGAAAAGCCAAGTGGAATTATTTCTAAAGAGGCGCCAATTCATGTATCCAATGTAATGTTATTTAACAATGCTACTGGTAAAGGCGATAAAGTTAGTTTTAAAACTCTTAAAGATGGCAAAAAAATTAGAGTGTTTCGTTCAAATGGCGAAGCGGTTGACGCATAAGTAGAGTGATATTATGACTAGATTAGAAACATATTATAAAGAGACTGTAATTCCTTTGATGATGAAAGAATTCGGTTACAAAAATGTTATGGAAGTTCCCAAACTTGTTAAGATTGGTTTAAATATGGGTGTTGGTGAGGCCGTTGGTAATAAAAAAATCATGGTAAATGCCACTGGTGACATGGAAAAGATTGCTGGGCAAAAAGCCTTGGTGACTTATGCAAAAAAATCCGTTGCCGGATTTAAAATCCGTGATGGCTGGCCAATTGGTTGTAAGGTGACTTTAAGACGCAATAAAATGTATGAATTTTTTGATAGATTGGTCAATATTTCTATTCCAAGAATCAGAGATTTTCGTGGATTAAATGCAAAGTCTTTTGATGGTCGTGGAAACTATTCAATGGGTATTAAAGAACAGATTATATTCCCAGAAATTGAATACGATAAAATAGACACGATTCGTGGTATGGACATTACTTTTGTTACTACTGCAAAAAGTGATAAAGAAGCAAAAGCATTATTGGCTGCTTTTAGTTTTCCCTTTAAGAATAAATAGAGAAGAGTTATGGCTAAAGAATCAATGATTCAAAGAGATTTGAAAAGAACAAAAATTGTAGCAAAATACGCTAAGAAAAGAGCGGGAATAAAAGCAATTATCACAAATCCAGAAACTTCATTTGAAGACATGATGGATGCTTATGTTAAGTTGCAAAAGTTGCCAAGAAATTCTTCTCCTTCAAGACAAAGAAATAGATGTAAGCTTTCAGGTAGGCCTCGTGGTTATTACCGTAAGTTTGGTTTAAGTAAAACACAGTTCAGAGAAGCTGCAATGCGTGGCGATATCCCTGGCTTGAAAAAAGCGAGCTGGTAAGCTGCTAATAGATTAGGAAAAAGATTATGAGTATGACAGATCCAATTGCAGATATGCTAACACGCATAAGAAATGCACAAATGGTAGCTAAGAAATCAGTTATGATTCCAGCTTCAAAAATTAAGAAAAGCCTATGTTCAGTATTGCAAAAGGAAGGGTATATCCAATCTTTTGCATTGATTAATGGAGAAGACAGTTCCACTGGACACCCGCAAATACAAGTTAACTTGAAATATTACCAAGGAAAGCCTGTGATTGAATACATAAATCGTGCTTCTAAGCCTGGTTTAAGATTGTATAAAGGTAAAAGTGAGTTACCAAAAATTGATGCAGGATTCGGTACTGCTATTATTTCAACTTCAAAAGGTTTATTGACAGATTTTGAAGCTCGAGAAGCTGGTATCGGTGGCGAAGTCATCTGTATAGTTAAATAGGATAGGAGAATAGTATGTCTAGAATTGCAAAAAATCCAGTTACTATCGCTTCTGGTGTGACCGTTGATATTAAGGGTCAAAATGTTACAATTAAAGGGCCAAAAGGAACGGGTTCAATTATATTAAATGAAAATGTGGCTATTAAAGAAGAAGATGGTTCATTGTTGTTTAGTCCAAAAAACGACGCATCTATGCCAATTACTGGCACAATGCGTTCATTAGTTAATAATATTGTTATCGGTGTAACTCAGGGTTATACAAAGAAAATGTTGTTAGTTGGCGTTGGTTACAGAGCCACTCTTCAAGGTAAAGATTTAAAGTTAGCTTTAGGTTTTTCTCACGATGTTGTTTATAAGGCTCCAGAAGGAATTACATTTGAAGTGGCAAAAAATCAAACAGAAATTGATGTTTCAGGAATTGATAAACAGCAAGTTGGTCAAGTCTGTGCAGAAATTAGAGCGTATAGACCACCTGAGCCTTATAAAGGAAAGGGCGTGAAATATGCAGATGAAAGAGTATTTAGAAAAGAAGCTAAGAAAGCTTAATAACAATTAAATTTGAGTAAAAAAAATGAGTAATGTTAAAAATAAAGCGAGATTAAGAAGAGCAAAAACAGCACGTGCTAAAATTCGTACACTTGGTGTTCCTTCGTTATCTATTCATAGAACTGATAAAAATCTTTATGCTCAAATACTTTCTGGTGATAAAACACAAACATTAGCAAGTGCTTCTTCTTTAGAGAAGAAATTAATTAAAAAAGGAGCTTCTGGTAAGAATGTTGAAGCGGCCAAAATAATTGGTGAAGCGATTGCTAAACGTGCAAAAAAAGCAGGAATTGATAAAGTTGCATTTGATAGATCTGGTTTTCTTTACCACGGTAAAGTAAAAGCATTGGCAGATGCAGCAAGAGAAGCAGGACTAGAGATTTAGTCTGGCGCGATTTGAGTCAAAACAGTAAATAAATATTAAAGATTAAGGTAAATAATAATGGCGAGCGTAGATAGAAGAAAAGATGAAGGTGATGGTCTATTAGAACGTTTGGTAGCGGTTAACCGTGTATCAAAAGTTGTAAAAGGTGGTCGAGTATTTAGTTTTACAGCATTAACAGTAGTTGGTGATGGAAATGGAAAAATTGGATTTGGTTACGGTAAGGCAAAAGAAGTGCCAATAGCTATTCAAAAAGCAATGGACAAAGCACGTAACAATATCATTCGTGTTGATCTTAAAGAAGGAACTCTTTGGCATCCAATAAAAGCAAAGCATTCAGGGTCAAAAGTATACATGCAACCAGCATCTGATGGTACAGGTGTTATTGCAGGTGGCGCTATGCGTGCTGTTTTTGATGTTGTTGGTGTGCATAATGTATTAGCAAAATCTCAAGGATCAAACAATCCGCAAAATCTTGTTAGGGCAACAATTAATGGGTTGAAGAATATTACTTCTCCAGATTCTGTTGCAGCAAGAAGAGGCAAAACAATTGAAGAGGTGATGAAAAATCATGGCTAAAATAAATACAGTTAAAGTTACCTTAACAAAAAGTCCTATTGGCGCTTTGAAAAATCATAAAGCCTGTGTGAAGGGTTTAGGCCTGCGCAGAATGCACCACACTGTTGAAGTCATTGATACTCCGCAGAATCGAGGTATGATAAACAAAGTGAGTCACTTATTAACAGTTGATGAAACTAAATAAAGGCGGATATTACAATGCAATTAAATACAATAAAACCTGCTGCTGGTAGTAAAAAAGCAGCAAAAAGAGTAGGTCGTGGAATTGGTTCGGGCTCAGGAAAAACCTGTGGTCGTGGCCACAAAGGTCAGAAATCACGTTCAGGTGGTTGGCATAAAGTTGGTTTTGAAGGCGGTCAAATGCCTTTGCAAAAAAGACTTCCAAAATTTGGCTTTGCTTCAAGAATGGCAAAATACAGTGATGAGATTTGTTTGTATCACTTAGAGTCAATGAAAGTTGATACTGTTGATTTGGCTTCTTTGATTGAAAAAGGATTAGTCAGACGTTTTGTAACTAAAGTAAAAGTTATCAACACAGGAACTATTTCCAAACCAGTAAAAGTAGTTGGACTTAAAGTCACTAAGGGCGCTAAAGAAGCGATTGAAAAAGCCGGTGGATCAGTAGAGTAATATAAAATTATGTCAGCATCACAAGCACAAGTACAAAAAATGTTAGGTAACAAGAATAACCTTTCTGAATTGAAGTCAAGAATATGGTTTGTAGTCGTTTCTTTAGTTATATTTAGACTGGGCTCATATATTCCAGTGCCAGGAGTTAATCCGAAAGTACTTTCTGATTTGTTAGAAACTCAAGGCGGTGGACTTCTTGATATGTTTAATATGTTCTCAGGTGGAGCATTAGGACGTTTCTCATTGTTTGCTCTTGGCGTGATGCCCTATATTACTGCATCGATTATTACGCAGATTTTAGGTCATTCTATCCCTAAGCTTAAAGAGCTTAAGAAAGAAGGTGAGTCAGGGCGTAAAAAAATCAATCAATACACACGTTACTTCACCGTGGTTCTTGCTGCTTTTCAAGCATACGGAATTTCTTATTCATTACAGCAAATGGGTGGCAGCAACGGTTTAGAAGTTGTTCCCAATCCAGGTTTTGGATTTTTGTTTCCTGCAACTATTTCACTTACTGGTGGAACGTTGTTTTTAATGTGGTTAGGGGAGCAAATTACAGAACGTGGAATTGGTAATGGTATTTCACTTATCATATTCGCGGGCATTGTGGTTGGGTTACCTTCAGCAATTGGTTCAACATTTACAATGGTTTCGACAGGCAGTTTAAATGCCTTAGAAGCTTTATTCTTTTTAGTATTAGCTTTAGGGATAACCTATTTTGTCGTCTTTGTAGAAAGAGCGCAACGGCGTATAACAATGCAATATGCACAACGTCGCGGTAGAATGGCAACCAATGCTCAGAGTTCGTATTTACCATTAAAAGTTAATATGGCTGGTGTAATCCCAGTAATCTTTGCCTCAAGTCTTGTGTTGTTCCCAGGTGTTTTAGCTAACTTCCTTGGACAAAAAGATGGTTGGGGATGGTTGTTGGATTTATCACAATGGTTATCGCCTGGTAATGTTTTGTACATGATATTCTTTGGTACGTTGATTATTTGGTTTGCATTTTTCTACACGGCATTAACCTTTGATCCTAATGAAATGGCTGATAACTTAAAAAGATCAAGCGCTGTGATACCAGGTATTAGACCAGGTAGACATACAGCCGATTACATTGATAGCGTAACAACTAAAATAACTTTTTGGGGAGCATTATACCTATTAGGTGTGAGTTTATTGCCCCAATTTGTAATGAATATATGGTCAGTGCCATTTGCACTGGGTGGAACCTCATTATTAATTGTCGTGGTTGTGGCTATGGATTTCATGGCGCAGTTACAAACACACTTAATGTCAGGTCAGTACGAAGGCTTAATGAAAAAGTCCAATTTAAAGAATTACGGTAAATCTGGAATTCAAAAAAGGTAAATATTAGTATTTAATCTGATTGAATGAAAATTTTATGATGTACTGAGAAAGTTTGCGTTGATTTCTCCATTGTAAAATTGCAGTAAACAACTCTAAACAACGTGCGTAATGCGTTAAATACAGATTTAGAGTACATAAAATCTTCTGATATCTATTTACTAAATAGATTGTCTGGATTTATGAGAAATTTGCAATAAAAGACTGCAGCAAGCTTGCTGTGTGTCTTTTTTTGCACTATAATGCATCGCTTTTTTATGAATACTTGAAAAAAATAGGCTTCATAATTAAAGAGATAATATATTTAAAACAAGTTTATTAGGAGAGTTAAATGGCGCGTATAGCAGGTGTCAATATACCAGTGTACAAACATGCGTGGATCGGCCTAACCAGTATATTTGGTATAGGAAGAACCAGAGCATATCAGATTTGCGATAATGCAGGTGTAAATCCAACAACTAAAGTAAGAGATCTAGACGAAGCTTCTTTGGAAAAAATTCGTAATGAAGTTGCAAAATTTAATGTTGAGGGCGACCTAAGACGTGATGTTGCAATGGATATTAAACGATTGATGGATCTGGGTTGTTACCGTGGTATTCGACACAGACGTGGTTTACCATTGCGTGGTCAGAAGACCAAAAATAATGCACGTACACGAAAAGGTCCTAAAAGACCTATCAAGCGTTAATTTAACACATAGAATTTAAAGAGAAAAGTTATGGCTAGACCACAAAAAACTAAAAAGAAGAATAAAAGAACAGTTGTCGATGGAATCGCACATGTTCATGCTTCATTCAATAATACTATTGTAACTCTTACTGATAGACAAGGCAATACTCTTGCTTGGGCAACCGCTGGTGGCGCAGGTTTTAGAGGTTCGCGTAAAAGTACTCCTTTTGCTGCACAGGTTGCTGCGACTAATGCAGGTAAAATTGCACAGGATTTTGGATTGAAGAATCTTGAAGTGCAAATCAAGGGACCTGGACCTGGAAGAGAGTCGTCTGTACGAGCTTTGCATGGTTTAGGGTACAGAATTACTAATATTATAGATGTGACGCCGATACCTCATAACGGTTGTCGTCCTTCTAAGAAAAGAAGAGTGTAAGGAGAATAATATGGCTAGATATATTGGACCAACTTGCAAATTAGCAAGAAGAGAAGGTACTGATTTAATGTTAAAATCTCCAGCACGTGCTGTAGAAACAAAATGTAAATTAGATCAAGTTCCTGGTCAGCATGGTGCAACGATGCGTCGTGGAAAACCTACCGATTATGCATCGCAGTTACGTGAAAAACAAAAAGTTAGGCGTATTTATGGTGTATTAGAAAAGCAATTTAGAAATTACTATAAAAAAGCAGCTAAGCAAAAAGGCGCAACAGGTGAAAATTTACTTTTATTACTTGAGTCAAGATTAGATAATGTTGTTTACAGAATGGGTTACGCAGTTACAAGAAGTGAAGCGCGTCAATTGGTTTCACACAAAGCAATTGAAGTTAATGGAAGTACATGCAACATTCCTTCATACCAAATTAAAGAAGGTGATGTCGTTTCTATTCGCGAAAAGGCTCAAAAACAATTGAGGATTAAAGAAGCACTCAATTTATGGCAAGAAATGAATTTAACAGCTGACTGGGTTTCTGTGGATTCTAAAAAAATGACTGGTACATTCAAAAGTGCTCCTACAAGAGACGATTTACCAGCTGAAATCAACGAAAACCTAATTGTGGAATTATATTCTAAATAACTAGCGAGGATATTGCTTATGTCTGAGATATTGGCAAAATTACTGAGACCAAAAGTTGTCGCAGTAAAAGAAGAAACAAAAAATAAAGCTGTCGTGGTCATTGAACCTTTGGAAAGAGGTTTTGGTCATACGCTTGGAAATACATTTAGAAGAATATTGCTGTCTTCAATTCCTGGATATGCTATTACAGATGTACAAATTGATGGTGTTGCACATGAGTTTTCAACTATCAACAATGTAAAAGAAGACGTTGTTGAAATTATGTTAAACTTAAAGGGTGTTGCTTTTTCTGTTTCAGGAAGAGAGGGTGAAACTGAATTTAATATATCATTATCTAAAAGTTCACCAGGTCCTGTAACTGCAGGGGATTTGCAATTAACTGATGGAATGACTGTTGCTAATCCAGATCATGTTCTCTGTAATATAGCTGGAAAGGGTTCAATTAACATGAACTTGGTTGTAAAAGAAGGTATTGGCTATGAACCTGCAATTAAAACTAAGAACGATGATGAATCACGTTCTATCGGTTCTTTAGTGCTTGATGCGAGTTACAGTCCAATTAGACGCGTTTCTTATGAAGTTGAAAATGCGCGTGTAGAACAACGCACAAATCTTGATAAATTGGTTTTAAGTATTGATACAGATGGCTCTATAACAGCTGAAAAAGCTATTCAATTAGCAGCAAGAATTCTTATTGAGCAAATGGCGGTTTTTGTAGATTTTGAAATGTCTGCTCCAGTTGAAGAAGTTTCTGAAGAAGAAAAACTTAACCCAATCTTGCTTAAGCCAATTGATGAGCTAGAACTTACAGTTCGTTCAGCGAATTGCTTAAAAGCAGAAAACATACAATATATTGGTGATTTGATCCAAAGAACGGAAGTTGACTTGTTGAAAACTCCTAATTTGGGTAAGAAATCATTAAATGAAATAAAAGCAGTGCTCGCAGAAATGGGTTTAAATTTTGGTGTCCGTATTGATAATTGGCCACCAGCTTCCATTCGTACAGTTGAGCGTTTACTCGGATAATAGGTGATATAAAATGCGTCATAGAAAATCAGGTCGTCAACTTAATAGAAACAGTTCACATCGTAAAGCGATGTTTAAAAATATGGCTGCTTCATTATTTGAACATGAATTAATTAAAACAACTTTACCCAAAGCAAAAGAACTACGTATGGTTGCAGAACCATTGATTACAATTGCTAAAAACGACAGTGTGGCAAACAGGAGATTAGCAGCCTCTAGACTGCCTAATCACAGCAGAGCTGTTGTTAAGAAACTTTTTGAAACTTTAGGAACAAGATACCAAGACCGTCCAGGTGGTTATCTAAGAATTCTTAAATGCGGTTACCGTGCAGGTGATAATGCGCCAATGGCCTACGTGGAATTGGTTGATCGTCCTCGCCCAAGTGACACACAAGAAGATTAAAGTTTAATTAAATTAATAAAAACCCGGTTAATCCGGGTTTTTTTTTGAGGAAATATTATGAAAGTCAAGTCATTGCGTCTTTACAGTTTTATTCCATTTATTACCACAGTTCTTTTATTGGCTTATGCTTATTACGAAGAATATGTTGAATATTTGGATCCTTGCCCTTTATGCATGGTTCAAAGGTTAATTTTTTTGATTATTGGAGTCTTATTTTTACTAACTTTAGTAAAACCACCACAATTTGTTTTCAGAAAAATAGTTGCTGTTATAATCTCCCTAGTATCCATTGCTGGAATAGCAGTTTCTGCTCGTCATATTTGGATACAAAATCTTCCACCTGATGAAGTTCCTGCGTGTGGGCCTGGTTTGTTTTATATGCTTGATACATTGCCATTTGGTTCTGTCTTACAAGAAATACTACATGGTTCAGGAGAATGTGCAGAAGTTAGTTGGAGATTTTTGGGTCTTACAATGCCAATGTGGACATTAGTTTGTTTTGTTGGCTTTGTGGTATATACAATAATCTGGTCAACATTACAAAAGAAATAATATAAACATGAAAAATTGGTCTCCTCAAAGCTGGTCTACAAAAGAAATTAGACAGCAAGCCATCTATAAAGATGAAGATGCTTTAAATAAAGCACTCAATAAATTATCAAATATGCCGCCTCTTGTGACTTCATGGGAGATATATAAACTGAAGCAAAAGTTGGCTGAAGTACAAATTGGAAAGAGGTTCCTGATTCAAGGTGGCGATTGCGCTGAATCCTTTGAAGATTGTAATTCTCCAATTATTTCTAATAGAATTAAAGTCTTGTTACAAATGAGCTTGGTGCTTATTCATGGATTGAAAATGCCTATTGTAAGAATCGGACGATTTGCTGGGCAATATGCTAAGCCACGCTCATCAAATGAAGAAACTAAAGATGGGGTTACTTTGCCTTCTTATCGGGGAGATATTGTTAACAAAATTGGATTTACTGCAAAAGATAGAGAGCCAGATCCTGCAAGAATGCTAGTTGGACATGCTTCATCAGCAATGACTTTAAACTTTGTACGCGCTCTAATTGATGGTGGATTTGCGGATATTAGGCATCCTGAATATTGGAACTTGGCATGGATTGAACACTCAGGACAGTCAACAGAATATCAGGAAATGATGAAAAAAATCAGTGAGTCAATTGGATTTGCTGAGATTTTAGCTGGAAGAAGGTTGGGCAATTTATCAAGAGTTGATTTTTACTCATCTCATGAAGCTCTGCATTTACACTATGAACAAGCCTTAACAAGAAAAGTTCCAAGACAAGAGGGGTACTTTAATTTGAGTACACACTTCCCATGGATTGGTTTAAGAACGAATCAATTAGACAGTGCTCATGTAGAATTGTTACGGGGTATAAATAACCCTATAGGGATAAAAGTCGGCGCAGAGACAACTAAAAAACATTTAATTGGTTTATGTAGGACGTTAAATCCTACGAATGAAGCGGGAAAAATCACTTTAATTCATCGTTTTGGTGCGAAAAATATTGAATCTAGTTTACCAAAAATGATTAAGATTTTACAAGAAGAAGGTATTGGAGTGGTTTGGTGTTGTGATCCAATGCACGGTAACACTGAGTCAACGTCAAACGGTTTTAAAACACGCAAATTTCAAAATATTAGAAAAGAAGTTGAATTAGCAATGGATGTTCATAAATCAGAAGGGTCAATTTTAGGAGGTGTTCATCTGGAATTGACGGGTGAAAATGTCACAGAATGTTTAGGAGGTGCAAGAGAGTTATGTGAAAAGGATTTGGAACGAGCCTATAAAACACAGGTTGACCCACGGTTAAATTACGAACAATCACTAGAAATGGCAATGGCTATAGTTAGTAAATATAACAGCTAAAATTTATAGGGCACCTTTATGAGTAATATTTCAGTACATTCAGAGATAGGTAAATTAAACACAGTTATTATACATCAGCCTGGCAGTGAAATGGAAAATATGACTCCTGCAACTGCTCAGGAAGTTTTATACGATGATATTTTAACGCTTGATTTAGCCTTAAATGAACACCGCCAGTTAACAGGAGTGTTAAGGCGTGTTGCCAAAGTATTGGAGTTTTCTGATCTTCTTTGTGATGTATTAAAAGATGATAAGGTCAAATTGCAATTGCTTAGAGATGTTTGTAATTTATACGGTCACCCAGAATTAATTGATGATTTATTTGAGTTACAAGCATGCGAATTATCTGATCAGTTTTTTACAGGTGCTCTTCTTGAAAAAAACACATTGGAACGTTTTATTAGTTCTTCCAGACACGCTATCCCGCCATTACCAAATGCTTTTTTTACCCGTGATGCGGTTATGTGTGTTTATGAAAATATAATTATTGGTTCGATGGCACATAAAGTACGTTTAACCGAAGCTCTGTTATTAAAATATATTTTTAGGTATCATCCTTTATTGGGAGTCAATAAATTTTACCATGATGGAACACGTAAACAGCAAGATGAAGTGACTGTTGAAGGGGGAGATATTCTTGTCATCAAAGAAGATTTGCTGATCATTGGATTTAGTGAAAGAACTTCGGCAAGAGCCATTGACCGATTGGCACAAGAAATGTCCCGTGATAAAGAAAAATTGAATATTCTTGTTGTCAACTTACCAAAAATCCGTGCAACAATACATTTAGATATGATTTTCACTATGTTGGATGTGGATAAATTTATGGTTTTTCCTCCATTGATAACGGGTCCTGATAAATGTAAAAGCTTTCATATGCGTTGCAGTAAAGGGGAGATACAAAAAATCACTGAGTTTTCAGGTTTACCTAAAGCCATGCGCTCATTAGGAATTGAAGCTGAATTTATAAATTGTGGTGGCGACCATCCCTTTTCTCAAGAAAGAGAGCAATGGACAAGTGGAGCTAATTTCTTTACCTTTGCACCGGGCCAAATTATTGGGTATGAGCATAATAAAGCCACACTGGAAGCTTTGAATAAATCAGGATTTGAGATTATAAAGGCCAATGAAATAATTACAGACAAAAAAACAATTCAAGCAGGTAAGCTCATTGCAGTTTCCATGCAAGGTGCAGAATTGAGTCGTGGAGGAGGCGGTTGTCGATGCATGACCATGCCAATTCATCGCGATAAAGTGAACTGGTAGACAGAAAATAAATGCAATGCATAGTATATTGTCTGCCTTTAATGATTGTAACAATTTTGGATTAATGATTCTTATGGATAAAATGTGTGTATGAATGGGTTGGATAAAGAATTATTTATGAATCAAAATTGGATGAAAGCTGGCTTTGACAATAATTATTTTATCCATTTAAACAACAATGTGAATAGGGTTTTTATTGCATGAAATATTCGGATTTGAATATAGAAGTTGGTAAGAGTTTCAATATATTCTATCTGGTTATATACAGTTCTGTCGTTTTTATAGTTATAAATTCAGTATTTTATACTTTAAAATCTCACATTATTTTTTTTCAATTATTTGCTAATGCTGTCTTACTTTTAACCACTTTGTACCTTATCTATATTACGCAAAAGCACAGCACAAATAAGAGTGGATTTTATTATTATACTTCTATAGGTTTTTCGTTCGTTTTTTATGGACTTTTTATTATCACACTTGATACTGTTTTTGTATACCCTAAAGAAGTTGTTAATATTTCGAGTAAAATGCTATTTGTCTGTGGATATAGTCTGCTAGCGATAGGTGTAACGAAATGGATTCGGTACAATGAAAATAGACAAGACGAATTAAGCTACCAAGCCAATACAGATGAATTGACGGGGATACTTAATCGAAGGTCATTTACAAAATATATAGAACATGCGTTTAAAAATGCGAAAATTCGTTCAGAGCCTTTTTCTCTTATAATTATTGATATTGACTTTTTTAAAGACATAAATGATACCTACGGACACATGGTCGGTGATGAAATCTTAAAAAGTTTATCCCAGTTAATGGAATCGTCTTTTCGTACTACCGATAAAGTTTGTCGCTGGGGTGGGGAAGAGTTTGCAATCCTATTGCCTAGTACGGGAATGAATAATGCTAACAATGTAGCAGAAAAAATAAGAAAAAAAGTTGAAAATTCTTCCCATCAAGTTAAAGAAAAATCAATCAGTTACACCATAAGTTTGGGTGTTTCTGAATCATTGGCTATAGATGAAACGATTGATAAAATTATTAACCGTGCCGACAAGGCGTTGTATAAAGCCAAGGATAGTGGTCGAAATTGTGTAAAGGCAATTCGCACCTAAACTTGCATTGACTTGATTGAGATATGAGCTATTATTTGTTATAATATTATTATTCCGCAAGGTTAATATCTCAATAATAGGTTAATAAAATGACAATAAATATAGCAATAAATGGTTATGGCCGAATTGGTCGAAATATCGTTCGAGCATTGTATGAATTAAACGCTCAAAATAAATTTAAAATAGTTGCAATCAATGATTTGGCTGATTTAAAAACTTCGGTGCATTTGACTAAGTTTGACACCGTTCATGGATACTTTAAAGAAGATGTTGAAATGGCTGAAGGGGGGTTTTCTGTCAATGGTGACTTTATCAAACATTTTTCCATACCTAACCCAAAAGATTTACCGTGGAAAGAATTAAATATCGATGTTGTCATGGAATGTACGGGTTTATTTCGCAGCAGAGAAGCGGCATCAAAGCATATTGAAGCAGGGGCAAAGAAAGTCATTATTTCAGCTCCTGGTAGTGGACAAATGGATGCCACAATCGTTTATGGAGTTAATGATGATGTACTAACATCAGATTGTCAGATTATTTCTAATGCTTCTTGTACAACCAATTGTTTAGCTCCTCTGGTAAAACCTTTATACGATTCGATTGGTATAGAAAGTGGTTTAATGACGACCATTCATGCTTACACTAATGATCAAGTATTGTCCGATACACCACATAAAGATTTGCGCCGCGCACGTTCAGCCACAATGAGTCAGATACCCACAAGTACGGGGGCTGCAAAGGCGGTTGGTTTGGTTCTTCCTGAATTAAATGGCAAACTTGATGGCTATGCAATGCGCGTACCAACGATTAATGTCTCAGTTGTTGATTTAGTGTTTCAAGCCTCTCGACCTACAACCGTTGAAGAGGTCAATGCGATTATGAAAGAAGCGTCAAAAGGCATGAAAGGGGTACTTGGCTATAATGATGATCCATTGGTTTCCATTGATTTCAATCACAATGCTAAATCATCAACTTTTGATGCAGGATTAACACTGGTTACCAACGGGAACTTAGTCAAAGTTGTTTCATGGTATGACAATGAATGGGGCTTTTCAAATAGAATGTTGGACACAGCTAAGGCATTAATGAATTGTTAAAAAATTGGAGCCTGAATAAAGGCATCTATTTTTGTTGATTTATTAAGCCTTGTTGCATGTTGAATAAGTCGACTGTACACTTCTGCACAAAACACAAGCAATAAATATTATGGCAATACTCTCATTAATCAATGTCTCATTAGACTTTGGTGCAGAACCACTTTTAGATGAAATAAATTTCTCAATCAACAAAGGACAAAAGATTTGTTTGATTGGAAGAAATGGTGAAGGAAAATCATCTTTGATGAAGCTTTTAACAGGGCAAATCCCGTTAGAGCATGGAGAGATTCGCCGTCATGGTTCGGCAAAAGTTGGCATGATGGAACAAAATGTACCAACAAACAAAAGCAATGATGACATATACACCTTGGTCGCTAAGGCGCTAGGTAGTGTTGGTGATGACATTATCGCCTACCACCATGCACTTAATAATGACTTAGATACGATTGATAGCATCGGTGAGCGAATTACTGCCAGTGACTCATGGATGCAATTAAATACAATAGAAACGGTAATATCTCAATTGAATTTAGACAAAGACCAAACGTTTAATGACCTCTCTGGTGGAGTCAAAAGACGCGTAGTTTTGGCAAGAGCCTTGGTGCAAGAACCTGATTTATTGCTATTAGATGAACCAACTAATCATCTGGATATAGAAACAATTATTTGGTTAGAAAAATTTGTAAAAAGTTTAAATATAGCCGTTTTGTTTATCACCCATGACAGGGCGTTTCTTAAAAATATCGCCACAGGTATTTTAGAACTCGATAGAGGTAAAATACATTATTACGATTGTGACTATGACACTTATCTGCTTAGAAAAGAAGCCCGATTAGATGCAGAAGATAAAGAAAACAAACTCTTTGATAAAAATTTAGCCAAAGAGGAGGTGTGGATAAGACAAGGCATCAAAGCCAGACGTACTCGCAATGAAGGACGCGTCAGAGAGTTAAAAAAATTACGAATTATACGCAGCCAAAGACGTGTGCAAAGTGAATTAGCCCAAGTGCAGATTAATATTGCCGAAAAAACGGGTAAAAAAGTAATCACTGCTGAAAACATTAGTTTTGGTTGGGGGCAAGGGGCTGATAAAAAAATCTTGTTCGAAAAATTCTCAGCAAAGATTCGTCGTGGAGATAAAATTGGTATTATCGGTAAAAATGGCGTAGGAAAAACGACCTTAGTTAATATCTTACTTGGAAAGCTTGAGCCATTAACAGGAACCGTTAAGCACGGAGTAGGACTCGAGATTGCTTATTTCGATCAATTAAAAGGAAATTTGAACTTAGAAGATACGGTTGCCAACAACCTCAATCAAGGAACCGATGAAATCGTTATTAATGGCAAGCCAACCCATGTAATTAGTTATTTGCAAAAGTTTTTATTTCGTCCTGATAAAATCCGAGCACCTGCCAAGGTCTTGTCTGGAGGCGAACGCTCACGTTTATTGTTAGCGCGCTTATTTGCACGCCCAGCCAATGTTCTGGTATTGGATGAGCCCACCAATGATTTGGATATAGAAACGCTGGATTTGTTGCAAGAACAGTTGTATGAATTTCCAGGAACGGTGTTGTTAATTAGTCATGACAGGGATTTTATTGATAAAGTGGCAACTCAAACTTATGTTTTTGAAGACAACGCACATATTCAAGAATACGTTGGTGGATATCAGGATTATCTGGTCCAACGACCAGATAAAGTTATAGCAACTAAAACAAAAAGTAAAATTGAAACAGTCAAAAAAACCAATGCATCAGCAACTGAAGTAAAGAAATTAACTTTTAAAGAGCAATATGAACTGGATAACTTGCCAAAAGAAATTGATAAGCTGGAAAAACAATTAGAAGAACTCAATACCCAAATGGCACATGAAGACTTTTATCAAAAAGACGCACACACAATCAAACAAACCACGCAAAAACAACAAAAACTCAATCAAGAGTTAGAGCAAAAATTTTCACGCTGGGATGAGTTGGATAAATAAATCCATAAAAAAAGGTGAGCTAAAAAGCTCACCTTTTAATAAATTCAAATTGTTAAATCTATTATTTCACAAATTTTCTTCCAAAGAAACCTAAAGTCAATACCATTAAAGCAAGACCTAACCATGTTAAGCTTGGTACTGGAGTTGGTGGAGCTAAGGCTACAGCAGCATTTGATGCGTTTACAGTCATAACAAACTGTGCATCAGGAAAGCCAATAGCAGCAGTATCTGTTGGTTCAGTGATTCCACAAGCAGCAGCGGCAATAAAAGCAGGAGCAATTTGACCCGCAGCATTCGAACCCATAAAGAATGAATGACCCGCAGCTTGTCCATCAGGAGTAAAAACTTCTACAACCAAATCATCAGTTGTTCCATTAATTGTTCCTGTAACAACAAAGTTCTGAATTACTGTGGCAGCATCCGCAACATTTGTACTTAAAGTGCCAATATTATTTAAATTAGCAAATAATAAAGCGTCAGCATTGGCAATAGAATACAGGTTAATGGTGATTGGTTGTGTTCCACCAGCACCTGCCGCTGTTTCGATTCCAATGTCAACACTGTCAATGTTGATTGAGCCTGTAACGCCATGATCGCCATCTAAGTCAAAGCGTCTTATATAAGAGTTGTCTGCATGTAAACCACCAGCACTACACGATACAGAGTTGGCAGGTGTAATTGTAGCTGGGTCGATATTTTGTGTGTAACTACTAGCAGCAGGGTTATATCCTGTGTCGACAGAACTCAAACCGAGTGAATTAGAGTTGATACTAAAGCTTGCCGCAAACGCAACATTACTTGTTAATATTATACTTGCAATAAGTGCTATTTTTTTATTCATTTTTTATTTCCCATTATTTAATTTATTAAATCATTGCCTTAATTATAACTTTTTTAACACTAATTTAACAAATTAAATCTAACTTTTTATACCGATTCAATATAAAATGATGCCCAATACTGATAATTAACCCTAGGAATTTATAACACACAGTGCAACTAACTCAAGCCTCCCTAAAAAATCGCGTAGCCGTTGCGGTAGCTGTATTACTGATAGCCATTTTTGGCTATATTAGTTTAACAAAGTTACCGATTCAACTCGCTCCCAATGTTGAGCGTCCAGCCATTGGTATTTCAACCAACTGGCGTGGTGCCGCTCCGCAAGAAATTGAGTCGGAAATATTAGAACCCCAAGAAAAAGTTTTTCAGGGTTTGCCTGGACTAACGCAAATGGCATCCAGTGCTAATTCAGGCTCGGGTAGCATTACCTTGGAGTTTGTCTCTGATATGGATATGCAGCGGGCATTGGTTGAAGTCATTAACCGCCTTAATCAAGTACCTGCTTATCCAGTTGATGCCACCGAACCAACGGTTAATCTTGGTGCAAAACGTTTTGGTGGCAATCCTATTGCTTGGTTTTCTTTTACACCACTGGCTAACAACACAAAAGACATTGCAACTTATCAAGACTTCATCGCGGATAATGTTGTGCCAAAAATCGAACAAATCAACGGAGTCACTGCGGTTAATGCTTTTGGCGGTCGTCCTTATGAATTGCGCATCACTTTTGATCCATTTAAAGCGGCAACTTTGGGACTGGATTTAACCAGTTTTGCAAATATGAACACAGCTTTTCGAAATGTATCTGCAGGCACGAAAGATGTAGGCAAACGTAAATACACCATACGTTATGAAGGCAAGTATAATCCAGATGATTTAGCTGATATGATTCTTCAATGGCGAGATGGCAAACCAATTTATTTAAGAGATGTGGCGGAAATCAAATTGCAAATGATGGATGTTATGGGATCAATCACACAAAATGGCTCCGCAGCTTTGGTGATGAATGTCATCCCAGAGTCTGGTGTAAACGTGTTGGATGTGATGACCAAATTAAAAGCGACAATAGCAGAGCTCAAAAGAGGGTTGTTAAAAGACAATGGCTTAAACATAGCACAATTGTACGATGAAACCATTTACACTAATGCTTCTATTAATATGGTGCAAAACAATTTACTCTTAGGGATGTTTTTAGCCATAGCAGTTTTGTGGTTTTTCCTTAAGCGCGCGATTCCTGCACTTATTGTGGCATTAGCTATTCCAATATGTTTATTAGCATCATTTATTGCTATGGAGATTTTAGGGCGTTCACTGAATATTATTTCCCTTGCAGGTCTTGCCTTTGCTACGGGAATGGTGCTTGATGCGGCTATTGTCGTGTTGGAGAATATCATTCGTCAACGTGAAAAAGGCCTTAAAGCCACCGCCGCTTCTTTAATTGGAACAACGCAAGTTTGGGCTGCTTTGTTGGCATCTACTGCAACAACGGTGGCAATTTTCTTGCCCATTATTTTCTTAAAAGATGAATCAGGACAGTTGTTTGCTGATTTAGCCGTTACAATATCGGTTTCAATTATCGTTTCTCTACTGGTAGCCGTTACCGTATTGCCAGCGGCAGCATCCAAATGGATTAAAGAGGATAACTTTGATGATGCGCATTATCATTGGTGGCAAAGTGTTGCGGACTTTATCTCAAAAATAACCAACACACGCTCTAAACAAATTAGTTGGATTTTAGCTTTGACCTTAATCCCAATGGTTGTTGCTTACAGCATCATTCCTCCAGCAGATTATTTGCCATCAGGAAAGCGCAACCAAAGTTTTGGCTTTTTATTGCCACAACCAGGTTTGTCGGTTAAATCAGCTCGAGAAGATTTGGTTAATGTCATAAAAGAACGCATGCAACCCTATGTTGATGGCACAAAACAGCCAAAGGTCAAAAATTATTTCTTGGGTCTTTTTGGTCAAGGTGCTTTTTTAGGCGTGCGTGCTGAAAATACCGATGAAGTTGATGAATTACTCAAGATTGTTAACAGTCAAATATTGCAAAATTTACCCGATACCTTTGGTTTTGCCCGTCGAGCATCAATCTTTAGAGGTATTGGAGGCGCCCGTCAGATTAATGTCGATTTACAAGGTGGAGATTATGAAAAACTGTTGGATGTGGGAAAAGCGGCTTTTGGTAAGATTAGCCAATTGATACCCAAAGCACAAATCAGACCTTCTCCATCATTAGAATATGGGCAACCCGAGTTACAACTCAAACCCAATGACCGTGCCTTAGCACAAGCGGGTTGGACACGAGCAGATTTATCCGGTATTGTGCGTTCTTTAGGTAATGGTAACTTTGTTGGTGAATATTTTAACGGCACTCGCCGATACAATGTGATTCTACGTAATGATAAGTGGTTAACGCCCGAAGAATTTGCCAATGTACCACTTTATACCGGCAGTGGAGAAGTATTAGCGTTGGGTGATTTGGCATCAATTAAACGCACGGCAGGACCCAGTCAAATACAACGATTAGAAAGGCTACGTACCTTGACATTACAAGTGACCTTGCCTGATGATTTGGCTTTAGAGCAGGGCATGAATATTTTGCAGCAAGAGCTCACACCAATGCTCAAAGAAATGATGCCTGAAAACAGCATGATAAATTACCGTGGGACAGCCGAGTCCTTAACCATTGCACTCAAAAGTTTAACTCAATCCTTTTTATTAGCAATTGTTATCTTGTATTTGTTAATTTCAGCTATGTTCCAATCCTTTAAAGATTCATTGCTAGTCATTACAACTATTCCCATGGCAACTGTTGGAGGAGTAGCTGCCATACGAATTATGGATTTAGCTGTTGGACAACAAATGGATTTACTGACTATGATTGGCTTTATCATTTTACTTGGCTTGGTTGTGAATAACGCCATTTTACTTGTTGATAGAGCACGCATGGCAGTCAAAGATGGTATGGCAATAGCAGATGCAGTAAAAAATGCCGTATTATTACGTATTAGACCTATCTTAATGAGTACCCTGACTAGTATATTTGGTATGTTGCCCTTATTACTTATCCCTGGTTCTGGTGCGGAATTGTACCGAGGACTGGCAGGTGTTATTGTTGGTGGTATGTTTTTATCAACTATTTTCACACTTATTTTATTACCGAGTCTTTTGAAGCTTTTTTCAAAAGAACAAAACTTAATGGAAAAAATCGATGCATAGATTTAAAACGATATTAGTCAGCTTTTTATTGGTTGCACAGTTTTCATTGGCACAACAAGGTGCCCCATCGCCTGTCAAAGTGGCAACGGTAGAAAAAATCAAGATGTCACCCGTGCGAAAAATACCAACAACAGTACAAGCTAAAGTGGTGGCAACACTAAAAGCCGAATTCAGAGGCGTGGTGATTTCATTGCTTGATGCCGGTAGCTTTGTCAAAAAAGGCGGAACCGTAGCAGAATTAACCGATACGCAATCAAAATTACGTTCACAGGAGTTACAAGATGCCGTCAAGAGCAGCCAAGCTCGCTATGAATTCTTAAAAGCCGAAAAAACACGACTGCAAGATTTAGTGAAAAAGAATTTAATTTCAAAAACAGAATTGGAGCAAAATAAATCCGATTACCTCTCTGCTCAAAGTGAATTGGCTCAGAGTCGTTCACGCTTAAATCAATACAAAGACCAAGTGACAAAACTGACAATCACGGCTCCATACGATGGTTATGTGTTGCAGCAAATGACTCAAATAGGTGCTTTGTTAAACTCAGGCGATTCCGTTGCCGAACTGATGCAAGCAGATAATTTAGAGGTTGTTGTATTTGTTCCTGTTAAATATAAATCGCAAATTAAAAAACAAGCCCAGTGGAAAGTCATAACTGAGCAAGGTAAACAATACAATGCGAATATCACTCAATTTACGCCAGCGGCAATTGGTCCATCCCATGCAGTTGAAGTGCATTTAAATTTAGAAAAGAACAGTTTGTGGTCTGGTGAACCTGTTTCTGTTGTTGTTCCGACACAAACACCGCGCGAGGTTATTGCTGTTCCACGAGATGCGTTGGTTATTCGTCGCAGTGGAGCTTACGTTTATACGGTTGTTGATGGCAAAGCGATAAAAGTGGATGTGCAAATAGGCATGGCATCGGGTGAAATGATAGAAGTCACGGGTGTAAAAATTGGTCAGACCATTATCATTCGTGGAAACGAACGCATTAGAGCAGGCTCTGAAGTTAACGTCATTAATTGATGGCAACAACGCTTCGCATTAAACAGCCTGAAAACTTTAGTTTTGATGCTTGTTTGCAGTTTTTAGACCGAGGTTTTGACGAGTGTTTATACCACGTTAACGGAAAAGATGTCAAAAGGCTCATTCGTTTGCAATCAGGATTGGCATTTATAACAGTTTCATCGAAAGAGCATATGCTTATTGTTGAAATTGAAAAAGAAAATATCAGCCAAGAGGATAAAAGTGAGGTGTATGCCTATACTCTTGATTGGTTTGACTTAAACCGTGATTTGAATCCCTTTTACCAATTGCTTAAACAACACAATGCAACCCAAAGCTTTCCTCAAGATTATTTTGGATTGCGTTTAATGGGAATTGTGGACTTATATGAAGCCTTGTGTTGGTGCGTGATTGGGCAACAAATCAACCTAACATTCGCTCACAAAATAAAAACTCGATTGGTGCATAAATACGGTGATAAACTCAGCAGAGATGGAATCGAATATTATTGTTTTCCAGAACCTCAAACACTGCAAAATATTCAAAGACAAGAACTGGTCGATATGCAATTTTCTAAACAGAAAATTAATTACATCATCAATATCTCTAGGGCCTTCTGCCAAGGTGAATTGCATAAGCCAGAATTGTTAAAGTTAACTAAAGAGCAACAAATGACCAAACTTACCGCCATCAAAGGCATTGGACCATGGACTGCCAATTATGTTTTGATGAAATCACTTCGAGACATGACTTGTATTGCCTATGGCGATACAGGTTTGAGTTCATCATTGCACACTCATTTTAAAACCGACAAGAAACCCGATAAGAAAATTATTGATGCGGTATTCAAACCCTTTGCAAGTTGGGAGTCGTACCTTAATTTTTATTTATGGAGGAGTTTAACAGATTAAGTTGTTTTCAAAGAAATGTGGTTGCTCATAAAACAGGACTTTTAGCCTATAGACTAAATAAATAGAGAATGATAGAATAAATTTCAATTGACCTTACACGTGGAAATTCTATGATTATCAAAACCATTGCATTCTTTTTACTGATTTTCGCACAATTAAGCTTTGCTCAAGAAAGTTATCATGTTTCTGATGAAGAACTGGCACAGAATAAAGCTTACTATCATGCTCTCTGTGATTATTTGCGTCACCATTCATCACCCAAAATTCAATTAATTGGTTATTCGACTTTTGTGGCAGATGATGAAATGGACGTACAAGCCATAAAGAAAATCTTAGATAAAGCAATCAATACCAGTTCAGATGAGCAAACTTTATTTTTAGCTGATAACCTGTGCCATACTGAGAAAAACTTGGAAAATTGGTGCCATAAAAAACAAATACACCAAGTGCATCAACTAGTAGATCCTGAAAATATCATGACTTACATTAATGAACTGCATAATGAAAAAAATGAAAAAAATGAAAATATAGCTACAGCTTGGCTGGATTTAGTTGCTAATCAAGGGACTTACTCCAATTCTTTTTTATTTGAATTATCATTAATTTTATCAAAAGAGATTGCTTTATTTAATGAAGAAAACCCATCTTTTATATTTAATCAAGACAAAGAGGAAACACTATCCTTGGTTAAAGAATTCAGACTGATTGAAAAAGGCTTGTTAGAACAAAGTTTTGTTGAAAATTATCATGAAAGCTTATCTTATATGATATCTATGGACATAATGATGGCTCAATCAGTTTCGATGAGAAAATTTTCAAAATTTTGTAAGAATAATGAGTTTTACGAACAATGTCATTATATTGCTGAGGTGTTAAAGACGGACAAGACATTCATGGGTCAAATGATGGCAGATGCTATTTCTCAAAAAATCAATGGCATCACGAAACCCAATACAGTTGGCACTAAATCTTACCAAATGGCTTCTTGTCTCTCGCAGTCCCAAGACATGCTTTTTGCACAATCCTTGAATCCTGACTTTGCTAAACAATACCTTTTTGATGCGATAGAATACGGTGAAGGGCAAGCGACATATAATTTAGCTTTTAAGGTTTATGACACAGTTCGTTCTCATGGTTTTAACCCTGATTTCAATCCTCATGATTGCGAAAAAAAATTAAAGTGAATTAATTAATGCCTTCGCCTTATGCATAGATTCTTCGGCTTCTTTTTCGGCAATTGAGTCATAAACAATTCCCGCTCCCGCGTGAAAACTCAGGTTGTTGTGTGACAGGGTGAAAGTACGGATGAGGATATTCAAATCCATTCGGCCGTCATCGGTGATATAACCCATTGAACCTGTATAGGCTCCACGTGGTGCGTTTTCGAGTTCGTCGATAATTTGCATGCACCGTATTTTTGGGCAACCAGTAATTGTTCCACCAGGGAATGTGGCTTTAATAACATCAGAAAAAAGGGTGTTTTCTGCTAACTCTCCAACGATATTGGAAACGATATGATGCACTTTAGCATAAGATTCTACCACCATAAATTCATCCACTTTAACGGTACCAATTTTGCTGACTCGTCCTAAGTCGTTGCGCTCTAAATCAATAAGCATAATGTGTTCGGCTTGTTCCTTTGGATGATTAATGAGCTCCTGGATTAAAGCATCATCTTTTTGTTTGTCTTTATGTCTGGGGCGAGTTCCAGCAATAGGTCGTGATTCGATGAAGTTATTCTCAACTTTGACCAACCGTTCTGGTGATGAACTAATGATGGCAAAGTCTTTGATACGTAAAAATCCAGCAAAAGGGGCTGGGTTGTGAACCGATAAACTGGTGTAAAGTTCCAACGCATCTATTTGGTGATCGGCTTTGACTTGCCAATTTCGTGCTAAGTTGACTTGATAGACATCACCTTGCTTGATGTAATCTTTTGCCTTTTTGGCATTTTCAATATAACTTTTGACATCATCGGTTTGCAAGCGGAGGTGATTTTTAAATTTAATACAGGAACAGTCAAGGTACTTGAGTTTTTTCTTTAATTTTTTTATGCGTTTTTTTGAGTCTGCCACTAACCAAAACTCATCCTTGATGTGATCAATAATAATCGCCGATTGGCAACTAATAGCAATGGCTAAGGGTTGATTATCATCGTGTTGAATATTTTTTAGAGATTTTTCCCACATCGCTGTACTTTCATAGGCGAGGTAGAGGAACCAACCTGAGTAAAAGGGCAAGTCATCAGTTTTAGTGGGTTTGATTTGTTTATCAATTTTGTCCAATAACTTAGTTAATTGTTGTTGGGTAAACGCTTTTTTAATCTTTTTAGATTTAGCTAAAAGCAAGGAGAAGCGCCCAGTCTTTTGATTTTTGGTATTGCTTGCTAATAAAGCAGGAAACTTCTTAGGGTAACAACGAGCTAAACCAATCAAATCTGGTTTTGTTTTGAGTTTAGCTCGGTAAGTTTTTTTGGACACTAAATTTTTCTAAACACCACGGTGGCATTGGTTCCGCCAAATCCAAAAGAGTTGGACAAGGCAATATCCACTTGAGCATCGCGTGATGTGTTGGCAATATAATCCAAGTCACATCCTTCGCCTGGCTCATCCAAGTTAATTGTGGCAGGTAGGACATTGTCACACATGGCCATTAAACTAAATATTGCCTCAACACCACCTGCGGCCCCCAGTAAATGCCCTGTCATGGATTTGGTAGAGCCAACAGCTGTTTTATAAGCATAATCTCCCAAAGCAATTTTAACGGCATCACTTTCACCGACATCTCCCAAAGGTGTTGATGTACCATGAGCGTTGATGTAGTCGATTTCGTCAGGATTTATGTGTGCATCGTTTATGGCATTTGTCATGCATCGTGCTGCTCCTTCTCCACCTGGAGAGGGTGATGTCATGTGGTAAGCATCGGATGACATACCAAAGCCTATGATTTCGCCGTATATTTTTGCCCCTCGTGCTTTGGCATGTTGGTATTCTTCCAGCACAAGGATACCTGCTCCATCACCCAAGACAAAACCATCACGGTCCTTATCCCATGGACGTGATGCAGCTTTGGGGTTATCATTACGTGTGCTCATGGCTTTAGCCGATGCAAACCCACCCATTGCTAATGGAGTGCTGGCATATTCGCAACCTCCACATATCATCACATCGGCTTCACCATAAGCAATGCTGCGCATTCCTAAACCGATATTGTGGGTGGCTGTTGAACAAGCCGATACCGCTGAAAAACTCGGTCCTTTAATGCCATACATGATAGAGAGTTGCCCTGCAGCCATATTAATGATAGTGCTGGGAATAAAAAAGGGTGAGATTCTTCTAGGTCCTTTTGCTGCTAATGCATCAGCAGTATTTTGAATGCCGTAAATGCCACCGATACCAGCACCAACATAAACGCCAATGCGTTGAGCATTTGACTCGACTATGGTTAATCCAGAATCATTTATGGCATCAATTCCTGCTGCCATACCATAGTGGATAAAAGGATCCATTTTACGAGCGTCTTTCTTTTTTAAGTATTTTTCAATTTCAAAACCTTTGACTTCACCTGCAATCTTACAAGCAAACTCACTGGCATCAAAATGGGTTAACAAATCAATTCCGCTAATCCCTTCTTTAATATTGTTCCATGCATTTTGTAAAGTATTGCCTACTGGTGATACTATGCCAATACCTGTTACTACGACTCTTCTTTTACTCATTTATATTAAAGTCCCCTAATATATCTTCAAAAAAAAAGCCACGTCAAAACGCAGCTTTAAAAATCACTTTAGAATAAATTTAAGCGTTAGCTGAAACGTAATCAATGGCTTGTTGCACTGTTGTAATTTTATCTGCATCAGATTCTGGAATTTCACAATCAAATTCTTCTTCCAATGCCATAACTAACTCAACAGTATCCAAAGAATCTGCTCCTAAATCATCTACAAATGAAGAACTGTTATTTAATTCAGAGACATCTACATCCAAATCAAGTTGTTCTACAATAATGTCTTTTACGCGTTTTTCATAATCGCTCATGTGTTTCGTACCCCTACGGTCTATATTAAAAATTCGGTTGTATTTTATGCAATGATAAAATAATAATCCAGTTTTAAGTGGTGAAGTTTCTCTTTATTAACTGATTTTTAGCTTATAACAGTGTTTACTAATGACTAACCTCGTTATTTTGTGCACTTTTAGCTTCTCTGTATGTTTTTAAATCCTGCTCAAATTTTAGTTGCACTCTATTAATTTCTTTTTTCTTCACTTCAATAAACTTCAATTGATAGTTGATTTTATCTTCAATTATAGCAATTCTTGATTTCAATGCTTTTGAGACTACCTGACCATTTCGTTCACTGTCAGCGGCACGTGACATCAATTCTTCTTTACTGGCACGTTGGAACGTCAAACTTTGCTCTGCTAATTCAATATTTCTTTCAAGAGATGCCAAGCGTTCATCATTTAAACGAGTGATTTCTTTTTCATTGGTATAAGCTTTAATTATATTTTGTCGCTTTTGCTCAAGCCTTTTTTGCTTTTCTAATTCTTTCTTCTTTCTTAATTCTTTGAGTTTTTCCTGATAAAATTCTTCGTCTGTGCGTGCATTTCCAACTTTCTGAATAACGACTCCTTGTTCGTTAAGTTCTTCATGTGCTTTCTTTATTTGTTCAGGCTGTACTGTATCGCTGTAGGAAACCTTTCCGTTTTCATCAACCCATTTGTACATTTTCTTTTTCGCCAAGACATTACTTGCGCTAAAAATTAGGGTTACAACCAATAAAATCATTATCTTTTTCATATTTCTCATTTACCTCATCACGGCTAAAATAACTATAAGCGACACAAACACCAACCAAACGACCAACATGCGATTTAATACATTTAAAGTTGTTGTTTCTATGCTTTCTTTTTCTTCAGAGTTTACTTCACAGATTTCGACTGCGAAATCGGCGGCATCGTATAAAAATGAAGTATCCATTTTCATAATATTTTGTTTTTTCATTGATGGAATGCATTTTTTATAAATGCGTTCAAAATCACTGGCAATTGCCAAGGATATAACCATCACCCAAGAAACAGGGTAGTTTAAAATTGTCATTAATTTTTCTGTAACTGGTTTAGTTTTATCCGAATCTTTGGTTAATGAAAATAAACGCTCTGACAAGCGATATAATACGGCTCCAGAGACACCTAAAACGACATACCAAAAAAACACACCAAACCACCTTTGTAAGGCAAGTTTTGTCATTTTCTTTATGACCACTTCAGCTTTAGCATTCTTTCTTATGCCATGATTGGCTCTAATCACGTCGTTATTAACTTCTTCATCCAAACTCTTTGGACCAATACTGTAACTCAAAACAAGGACTGCTATAACCAACTCTAAAACAACGGAATCGAACAAGCCTATAGCAACAAAATTTATCATAACTACGGGAACACCAATAATGGCAATGACCGTTAGTTCTACCTTTGGCAACTTTATATTTTGTTTAAACCAATTAGACCAACTGGAAAACCAATCGTACTGGCGAAATTTTTCTGGATTTTGAACAAAGTGACTGATTGCAAAAGCAATAATCAACGCCAAAAGTTTCATTTTTTTCTCTCAATTTAATTATTAAAACAATTCTACCATGCTTTTTCTGAAACAAAGCTGAATATTATTGCTTATCTCACAAACAAAGCCATGGATTCTACATGTGAGGTATGTGGAAACATGTCCATTACACCTGCTTTGACCATTGTGTAACCAAATTCGTTCACTAATCTATCGGCATCCCTTGCCAATGAAGCAGGGTGGCAGGACACATACAATAAAGTGTTCGCATTGGTTGAAGCAATCAGAGGCAATATCTCCCACGCACCACTGCGTGGCGGATCAATCAAAATCTTACTGTAATCGTGCTTAAACCACTCTGAGTTTTCATGGTTTCTGCGCAAATCAGCTTCATGAAACTCTGTGTTATCTAATTTATTTAACTTGGCATTTTCAATGGCTCGTTGCACTAAGGATTTTTCCCCTTCAATGCCAACAATCTTTTTGACCTTTTTTGCCAATGGTAGGGTGAAATTTCCTAAACCGCAAAATAAATCAAGTACCACATCATGTTCTTGAATATCCAGTAATTGCATGGCTTGATTAATCATTTTGATATTCATTTTAGCATTAACTTGAATAAAATCACTGGGCAAAAACTCCATGCGTATGCCGTATTCTTTCATATCGAAATACAAAGGGTCTTTTTTATCCGTCATCTCAAAAATAGTTTTCGGTCCTTTGGATTGTGAGTAAATTCGCACATCGTGTTCTTGGGCAAAATCCAATAATATTTTTTCATCTTCCACACCAACTGGTTTAAGATGCCGAATAATTAATGCCACATCTTTATCCGCAATAGACGCTTCAATTTGGGCAATTTGTTGCCTAATGCGTAATTTTTCAATCATTTGCGCTAAGGGTTTAAGCAAATCATCAAGGGGCTTTTGTAGGATTTCACAATAATCCATATCTGCCACATAACGCCCATCCTTTTCTCTAAATCCCACCAAGACTTTTTCTTTGGCAATGACCCAACGTACCGACAAACGCGCTCGACGGCGATAGTGCCAAGAATCATCAGTTAAGGGTGCTAACCATTTCTGTGGTTCAATCTTTGCCATCTTGATGAGGTTTTGCTTTAAGGTGTTTTGTTTAAACTCAATTTGTTTAGCAGGAGCCAAATGCATCATGGTACAACCGTTACAGACATCATAATACTGGCACTTGGCTTCAACTCTATCTTCTGATGCTTCTAAAACTTCAGTAACTAAGCCTTCTTCAAAGTTTTTATTGCCGCCAGTGTGTTTAACCATCACTTTTTCACCGGGCAAAGCACCATTGACAAACATAACTTTTCCATTAATACGGGCAATGCCACGTCCATCATGACTTAAGTCTTCAATCACAACTTCAATAGGTTGTTCCATTAGTTTACGTTTACGTCGTCTTGCCATTTGAATTTTTCAATGCATAAAAAAAGAGGTATTTTATCTTAAAACACCTCTTTTGTAGATTGAATTAAATAAAAAGCTACTTAGTTTGCCATGTTCCTGATGCATCTTGGTATTTCCAGCCAGTATGAGCTTGTTTTTGCCATTGTTTAACAAAAACATTTTGAATGGCGTCTTCCCAATCAGGATGACCATTGGCAACGGCTAACTCTCTGTATAATGCTTTTCTGTCACGGTTTTCATCGGCGACTAATTTTTTGGCTTTTTGACGGTCTTTTAATCCGAGTTTTTTAGCGTCTAAAATCTGGATAAAGCCTTTATTAGAAAAACCAATAATTGCCTTGTCTAAATAGTTTTTTAAATGATTGTCATAACGGGATTTCATGCGGTTGGTAATTTCAACAATAGCAGGAGATGAGATGTTAATATTGACTTCAGCATGAGCCGATGAAATAAAAAAAGATAAAGGATTAAAGTTAAAACTTTGGGGGTTTGTGCCTTCATTAACAGCATTTTCATCCTCACCAATAATCTTATTAACTATCTTAGAGGCTGCATCTTCTGCTTCAGCAGCAGGGAAGTAGACATTGATGGTTACACATGCCGTGATAAACAGCAACACGGAAGAAACCACTAATAGTTTGACTCTTTTCATAATATATCTCTTAAATAAAGTATCATTATAGCAAAGTTAGTTAAATATTAGCTGAATTTAAAGCAAAAAAAAGGGCGCTCTTGAGCCACCCTTCTAATTTATTGAATTATTTTGCTAAAGGATAAGCTGGCCAATCAACCCCTGCAAATTTTTCTAAGCAACGCATCACTTGGCATGAATAACCGAACTCATTATCGTACCAGCAATACAGTATCAAAGACTTGCCTTCGACAATTGTTGCTGTTGAATCAATGATGCATGCCTGTCTTGAACCCACAAAATCAGATGACACCACTTCTGTTGAAACGGTATAACCGATTTGCTGTTGTAATTTAGAGTGTAAAGCCTTTTGACGCAAAAATTCTTTAACCTTCTCTGCCGTGGTTTCTTTATTCAATTGCAGTTTTAAAATCGCCATGGAAACATTAGGCGTAGGAACTCGAATAGCATTGCCAGTTAACTTTCCTTTTAATTCGGGCAAAACACGAGCGACAGCTTTAGCCGCACCCGTTGATGTCAGTACCATATTTAGTGCCGCGCTTCTTCCTCGTCGTTCACCTGGGTGAAAGTTATCAATCAAGTTTTGATCATTGGTATAAGCGTGGATTGTTTCAACATGACCATTATCTATGCCATATTCGTCATATATGCATTTTAATACGGGGACAATGGCATTGGTTGTACAAGAAGCAGCGCAGATTATTTTGTCGCTTTTCTTAATATCATTGTGGTTAATTCCATAAACAATATTTGGTATTCCGTCTTTTGCTGGTGCGGTAAGTAGTACTTTTGATGCACCTGGACGTAAGTGAGCACTTAGGCCTTTTTTATCTTTCCAAACACCGGTGTTATCAACAATGAGCGCATCTTTAATGCCGTATTTGGTGTAGTCAATATCCGCGGGTGAATTGGCATAAATCATTTGCACTTCATTGCCGTTGATAATCATCTTGTTTTCATCAGGTAAGACGCGAATAGTGCCGTTAAAATCACTGTGTACCGAATCGTGTCGCAATAAATCTGCACGTTTAACAATATCACTTGCGTGTTTGGAGTTTCTTAAAACAATGGCTTTAAGCACCAACACATCGCCACCACCAGTTTTATCAATTAATAAACGAGCAACCAGGCGTCCAATACGACCAAAACCATAAAGAACAACATCTTGAGGCTTAGGAATAGGTTTTTTCTTTGAGCCAATTAAACCTGCTAATTCTCTTTTTACGTACTCAAATACATCTTCATTATTGCCTGTTTGCATGTATTTAAAGACAATTTTACCCACATCAATATGCGCAGGTCCAAGGGTTAATTGAGAAATGGCTTGTACAAAGGGAAAGGTATCAAAAAGACTTAACTCTGTTGATTCGACTTGACGAATAAATCGATGTGCTTTCATGATATCAGTGACTCGCTGATTCAATAATCGTTTGCCATACATATATAAAGAGACATTACTTTTTCGGTATAGGCGACCAATTAATGGAATCATCGCCTCAGCTAATTCTTCGCGTTCTTTCCAATCTGAGAAAAACTCTGCCGGTACTGGTCTTTTTTCTTTCGTCATTACAACCTCATTTAAGTTAAGTTAAAAAATCAAAGTTGCCACCCATTCTAGCACTAATAATTTCACAAAAAATACTATATTTGCCAAATAAATCAATAAAACCGCATATATTAGCATTTTCTAATAAATGACACCTAAAAAAAGAAATACTCGATTGTAATTGCGTCACTTTTTTAGTAAAGTATAAACAGCCACATTGATAGAGGGAGAAAACCACTTGATTAATATTGTCATCGTTGATGATCACGAGCTCGTACGTACGGGTTTAAAAATGATTATAGCAAAAATGCCTGGCATTAATTTGGTCGCAGAAGGGGAAAATGGTGAACAAGCCATTGCTTTGGTTCGTGAATTTAAACCCAATGTTGTCTTAATGGATGTGAATATGCCGGTGTTAAGTGGTATTGAAGCAACCAGAAGAATATCTCAACACTTAAGCGACACAAAAGTGATTATTTTAACAGTTCATGCAGAAAACCCTTTCCCTCAACAATTGTTAGAAGCAGGAGCCAGCGGTTACTTAACCAAGGGGTGTGCAGCATCTGAACTTGAAAATGCCATTAAAAAAGTGGCGACAACTGGACGTTATATCGGGCATGACATTGCTCAACAAATGGCACTATCAATGCTTCCGGGAGGAGATAATTCCCCCTTTGATGTTTTGACTGCACGAGAAATGGAAGTCATGATGCTTCTAGCGCAAGGCAAAAAGCCCAAAGAAATTGGCGACATTATGATACTCAGTCATAAAACCATCGCCACTTATAAATACAGAATATTAGATAAACTTAATCTTAAAAACCTAATAGAATTAGCTCACATGGCAATTAAACATGGTATTTTGGAGGACAATAACAAATGAAAACAGTGGTGTGTACAATGTGTTTGGCAATTAATAGAGTGCCAGATAATCGCTTAAAAGACAACCCTCATTGTGGCAAATGCCACGATGATTTATTCAGCAATAAAGCCATAGAGGTGGATACCAAAACTTTTAATAAAGTAACCACAAAATCCTCCTTGCCCGTAATTGTTGATTTTTGGGCACCTTGGTGCGGCCCATGCAAAATGATGACGCCAATATTTAATCAAGCAGCATCACAACTGAAAGGTGATTACATCTTAATAAAAATCAATACTGAGCAGGAGCAACAACTCTCAGGGCAATTAGGCATTCGTTCTATTCCAACTCTTATGGCATTTAAAAATGGCAAAGAAGCCAATCGCATGTCAGGGGCTTTACAATTGCCTCAATTATTGCAGTGGATTAAACAGAACTAAAAATTACTAATAGCCTGCTGCTTGTCCATCTTTGCGTGATTCGGATGCTCCCCAGTAGATACCATCTTTAATCCTAATGGCTTGGTAGCCACCATAAGGACCATTAGCAAATTGAATTTTATGCCCCATTCGCATCAAAGCACGAATGGTTGCATAACTAAATCCTGATTCTAGATTGAGAATTCCACCATGAGTCATGTGCTCTCCGGTTGGTTCGGACGAACCTGTGTGATGAATTCGAACGGCATCACCGGCTTCTTGTACATTCAGTCCAAAATCAATCATATTCACCACAATTTGTGCATGCCCTTGGGGCTGCATTGCTCCACCCATTAAGCCAAAACTCATCCACGGGTGACCTTTTTTGGTAATAAATGCAGGAATAATGGTGTGGAAAGGGCGTTTACCGCCCTCAAATGTATTGAAATGATTTTCTTGTAATGTGAATAATTCACCGCGATCTTGTAGAATAAAACCCAACCCAGGAGGTGTCATGCCCGAGCCCATACCACGGTAATTACTTTGGATTAGTGAAACCATATTGCCAAACGTATCGGCAACAGTTAAATAAATAGTATCGCCTTTTTCTAAGGCAGGGTTGCCAGCGGGATAACTTTTACCCGCCCGTTTAAGATTGATAAGCTTGGCTCTTTTTTTGGCATAAGATTTAGAAATCAGTTGTTTAACGGGTATTTTGTTAAAATCAGGGTCAGCGTAAAATTGAGCTCGATCTTCAAAGGCAAGCTTTTTGGCTTCGGTAAATAAATGAACATACTGGGCGGAATCCAACTTCATCTTGGACACATCAAATTGTTCCAAAATATTTAATATCTGCAACGCCGCAATGCCTTGGCCGTTGGGTGGCAATTCCCATACATCATAACCGCGATAATTTGTGCTAACAGGTTCAACCCATTGCCCATGGTGGGATGCCATGTCCTCATAACTAAGAAAACCCCCTTGCTTTTTCATGTAATCTGCGATGGTATGTGCTATTTTACCTTTATAAAAAGCGTCACGGCCCTCTTTTGCAATGATTTTTAATGTTTTGGCTAAATTGGGGTTTTTCCAGAGTTGACCTTCTTTGGGGGCTTTGCCATTGATGGTGTATTGTTGATTAAAACCTTCATATTTACTTAGACGTGGCACAGATAGGTTCCAATAATAGGCAATTAATTGCGTTATTGGTGCACCATTTTCAGCATAATCTATAGCGGGTTGTAAGATTTCTTGCATGGACTTAACGCCAAATTTATCGTGCAGCATAAACCAACCATCGACAGCGCCAGGCACTGAAACAGGCAGCGGTCCATGAGATGGAATTTTGTCATAACCCTTATCAATAAACCATTGTCTGCTCAAGGATTTGGGCGATCGTCCCGAACCATTTAATCCATAAAGTTTTTGCGTTTTTGCATCCCAAATGATGGCAAAAATATCACCGCCCATGCCATTGCCAGTTGGTTCAACCAAACCCAACATGGCATTAGCTGCGATGGCTGCATCGATAGCATTACCTCCTGATTTCAAAATATCCAACGCCACCTGAGTCGCCAAGGGTTGCGAAGTGGCTGCCATACCGTGCGAGGCAATAACAGGTGAACGCGTTGCAAAGGACTGACCTGTTACGCGATCGCCTGCGGATGCTGTTAGCACCACGAATAAAATAAGAATATATTTAAACATAAGTTTATACCATTGAATTATTAAACTGATTATACACCAGTAACTGAAAATATTTGAACTATCAGCAAACGGCTTTGTCTTTTAATTCATGAATAAACAAGATAAATACCACGGATGTTTAGTTGGTCTAGCACTCGGTGATGCGTTAGGTGCTCCGTTTGAAGGTGGAATTATTGAACGTTTTTTATGGAAGTTCTTTAGCACTACAAAAACAGGAGAAATTCGCTACACCGATGACACCCAAATGACAATCGATACAGCCCAATCACTGATTGCTTATCAGGGTATCAACCAAGATGCTCTGGCTGAACATTATTCAAGCAGCTATCAATTCTCACGGGGTTATGGAGCAACTGCTGCAAAACTACTCAAAGCGATAAAAAAAGGACAAGACTGGCGCAATCTCAATACCAAATATTTTAAAGATGGATCTTATGGAAATGGGGCTGCCATGCGTATTGCACCCGTGGCATTATTTTACTCACACAACTCACGATTAATGCAACACGCAATCGAACAATCATCGGTAATTACCCACGCACACCCTGATGCAATAACAGGGGCAAAAATCATTGCTCAAGCAATCGTTATCATGCTTAAAGATAAGCAAGAAACAATCGTGCAACAACTTATCGAAACAAACGATAACGAGTATAAAAGAAAGTTATTGCAAGTTAAAAAATGGCTAGAAAATACCGGCAAACCAACAACCAAAGAAGTTGCAAAAAAATTGGGCAATGGCATAGAAGCTATAAATTCTACAGTCACTGCCGTTTACCTTGCCCTGCGTTTTCTCAATCAAGATTTCAATGAATTGATAAAATTCGTCCAAAACCTCAAAGGCGATACCGATACTATTGCCACCATGTCCAGTGCTATCTGGGGTGCTAAAAATGGCTTAAAAGCCATTAAAAACCCACAATTACAAATCTTGGAATCTAAACAAAAAATAATCAAACTTGCAGATGCTTTGTATTACTTGAGTTTAAAGAGTGTTTGAGATATTTGAAACACTATCGGTTGGCATTGTCCACCCGACAAAAACACTGTGTTACTTGGTCTCAAATAAGAACACGATACCCAATGAGATTGCCACGTCGCACCTCCTCGCAATGACACGTTTTTTTATTATCATTGCGTGCCTTAAAACAGCGCAGCTGTGGGCGTTAGCCAGATTAAAGCATGTTCTTTAAAAAATGGGTGGTATGGGTTTTGTATTTTTTGCAAATATCCTCTGGAGTGCCTTGGGCGACTATTTTGCCACCTAAATCTCCGCCTTCGGGGCCTAAATCAACCACCCAATCGGCAGTTTTGACCACATCTAAATTGTGTTCGATAACAACAATGGTATTGCCTTTGTCGCGCAAGCGATGCAGGACAGCCAGCAATTGTTTTATATCTGCAAAGTGTAATCCTGTGGTGGGTTCGTCCAAGATGTAGATGGTTTTGCCTGTGTCGCGTTTGGAGAGCTCTTTTGCCAATTTAATGCGTTGCGCTTCTCCTCCTGATAGCGTTGTGGCGTTTTGTCCGAGCGTTATGTAACTTAGACCGACATCCATTAAGGTGTCTAGGCGCATTTTGATGGTTGGAATGGCATCAAAGAACCCTTGCGCTTCTTCGATAGTCATATTCAATACATCGTATATATTTTTGCCTTTGTAGCGAATATCTAAGGTTTCACGGTTGTAGCGTTTGCCTTTACAGACATCACAAGTTACGTAAACATCGGGCAAGAAATGCATTTCAACTTTGATTAAACCATCGCCTGAACAGGCTTCGCAACGTCCGCCTTTGACATTAAAACTAAAGCGTCCTGGTTTGTAGCCACGGGCACGTGATTCAGGCGTACCAGCAAATAATTCACGTAAGGGTGTAAATAATTGCGTGTAGGTTGCTGGGTTTGAACGCGGTGTTCTACCGATGGCTTTTTGGTTTATTTCGACCACTTTATCGAATAAATCTATGTTTTCAAAAGATTTGTAAGCAGCAGGTCGATTTGAGTTTCGGTTCAATTCTTGTGCCAAAACTTTATAAAATGTGGCATTGATTAAGGTGGATTTGCCCGAACCAGAAACACCCGTGATGCAAGTGAATAAACCCGCAGGGATTTTTAAATCGACATTTTTTAAATTGTTACCCGTTGCACCTTTGAGGGTAAAGACTTTATCTTTTGCGATTTTGGTGCGTTTTTTGGGTACTTCTATTTTCTTTTTGCCTGATAAATATTGTCCCGTTATGGATTTTGGATTGGCAGTTATTTGCTTGGGAGTACCTTGGGCAACGATATAACCGCCATGTATGCCCGAACCTGGTCCAATATCCACCACATGATCGGCTTTGGCAATGGCATCTTCGTCGTGTTCGACCACAATAACGGTATTGCCTAAATCACGCAGTTTGGTTAAGGTATGCAAGAGTTTTTCGTTATCACGTTGGTGTAAACCGATGGAAGGTTCATCCAAGACATACATAACACCAACTAAACCTGCGCCAATTTGGCTAGCTAATCTGATACGTTGTGCCTCGCCGCCCGAAAGTGAATTGGCATTGCGTTCGAGTGATAAATAATTTAATCCCACATTAACCAAAAACTCCAAGCGTTCTTGAATTTCTTTGAGAATCTTTTCAGCAATTTCGCCTTTGCTGCCTTTTAATTTGAGGTTTTTAAAATAGTCATAACAGTCAGCAATACTTAAAGAGTTGACATAGGGCAAAGATTTATCGGCAACAAAGACATTTCGAGCGGCTTCGTTTAAGCGTTCGCCATTGCAAACATCGCATTTTTTAACGCTGATGTATTTGTTTAATTCTTCGCGCACCATATTCGATTCAGTTTCTTTGTAACGGCGTTTCATGTTGTTGGCAATGCCTTCAAAAGCACTTGAGCGGTTAAATTCAATCTTTTCAGATGAATATTTAAACTGTATCAATTCTTCTTTTGAGCCAAACATGATGACGTCTTGAATCTTTTTAGGCAGGTCTTTAAACGGTGTTTCTAAATCAAAGTTATAATGCTCCGAAATTGCCAACAACATTTGAAAATAATAACCGTTACGCCTGTCCCAACCACGTACTGCACCTTTTGCCATGGACAAATCTTTTGAAACAACGATTCGCTCTGGATCAAAATATTGACTAATGCCCAAGCCATCGCATTCTGGGCAGGCACCATTTGGGTTGTTGAATGAAAACAAACGGGGTTCAAGTTCTTCTAAGGAATAATCACAAACCGAACAAGAGAATAATTCGCTAAATAATACATCAACAGGCTCGACGCCTTCGTCATCATCAAAGGACACGACTTGCACCAATCCTTCGGATAAAACTAAAGCCGATTCAATAGATTCTGCCAGTCTTTGTGCCATGTCTTGTTTAATTTTAAACCGATCAACAACCGCTTCGATGTTGTGTTTTAATTTTTTATTAATCGGGGGTAAATCATCTAAATCGTAAATCCTTCCATCGATGCGAACCCGCACATAACCACTGCTCATGAGTTGTTCCATCATTAAGGAATGTTCGCCCTTACGGTTACGTACGATTGGAGCCAATACCATATATTTTCGACTAGAATCGAGTTGTAAAATTCTGTCAACCATTTCTGAAACGGTTTGGGCTTCCAATTTTATGCCGTGTTTTGGGCAACAAGGCGTGCCCACACGGGCATACAATAAACGCAAGTAATCGTTGATTTCAGTAATGGTGCCAACGGTCGAACGTGGGTTGTGAGAAGTGGATTTTTGTTCGATAGAAATCGCTGGCGATAAACCTTCGATATGATCAATATCTGGTTTGGGCATCAAGGATAAAAATTGCCGCGCATAAGCCGATAAGGATTCAACATAACGTCTTTGTCCTTCTGCATAAATGGTGTCGAATGCCAAGGAAGATTTGCCCGAACCCGATAAACCCGTAATTACAATGAGTTTATTGCGTGGTAAGTCAATATCAATATTTTTTAAGTTATGCGTACGCGCACCGCGTAAACTAATGGATTTCATGGTGACTTCACTAAAGACAGAAAACCCAGTAGTTTAACTTAAATTTCAATTCTTTGCACAGGTATTTTTAGTTGCAACAACAACACAAACCCCTTAACTGACATAACGTTGTCAGTAAGTGAGGTTTGTGTTAATTAAAGACCCCAATAGGTTTTAACAGTTAATTGCTTTCCACCAGCAAAGTTTGCTCCAGCGTTTTTCTTAAGTTGTTGTATTCATTGCTGTGTTTGCCGTCCTTAGACAACATGTCTTGAATAATTAGGATGCTCATTTTGGTCTCTCTAGGAATAAGAAAAATCTCTTGGTGCAAAGAGAAATTACCCAGCTTAATTTGTAACTTTCTTCCTTTTAAAACAGTTTTCTTGGTTTGTAATTCACTTGTGGATTCTTTAACATCAGCTTTCATGGTTTTAAATTCGTCTGTCAAGGTTTTAAGGAAATCTTCTTCACTCATCAAGACACCGTAGTCGTGAACCATAATCAACGAGTCATTGCCTTCGATATTCCATGATTTTGCTAAAAAATTAATTTTTTCGTGGCTGACGTGATAATTTGAAGGGTAGTTAAACCGCAAATGTGCTTGATTAAACACTGAAAAAGGATTCATTTTAATTGTGATGGGATACTCTCGATCGGCAATGCTTATTTTTGAGGGTTTATTTAGAACAAAACTTTGTTCCCTACCATCAATCTCAACAACTACCGTTCGGTTTTCTTCATTTTGTGCAAATGAAATCGTTTGGTAAAACACAATTAATGCCAATATAATTTTTTTCATTTTTTTCCTACTAATTTGTTAATTTATAATTTATTCCCAAAACCACTGCATAACTTTTGCTGAGTAAAGAACTTTGTCTGTGACAACATGATAAAACATAAGTGCCAACACAGCGTGAGATAATGCCAATGGCAATAAGCGTTTAAAGACTAAAAAGGCGTAAGCCCACAAACCACCTGCAATAAATGTGGCTAAAACAAGTGTAACCGAAGGAGCGTGCATTAATGAAAAAACAGCAGCTGCCAATAAGGCAGAAAGTAAGCGGTTTTCGGTTTTGTTGTAGAAAATTCTTTGTGCTAGTACATAACCCAAAAAGAACTGTTGCAGCAATGCCCATAGGAAATACAGTGGAAATTTTTTAAATGCCTGTAATTCTGGAAAATCAATAAATGCCATAACAATAAATACCACAAGCGTAGGGATAACAACAACCGCATAGTTGATTAGTAAGTGATAGGGTTTTATCGCTGTTTTTGCACCTTTAAACAACATTTGCTTGGTTGCCCATTGATACCACGGTTGTTCAATTGCTTTTTCTTTAATGGCATACTGTGCTCTTAACCAAAAAACCAACAACAAACCAAGAGCTAATACCGCATACAAAATAACATTAAAAAGAGTTATTGACGTATAGGACTTGTTGACTTGATGTAAGGTTGATTTTTGCCATAATTTTATGCCTTTAATCGAGAAAACAGACTCAGGGTAGTGCATGGCAAGCCTTTGCTTTAACCACATATAGCTTGATGGCAATAAACACCTTTGTTGTAATTCAAACTGAATTATTTCATCACTTAAACTCGCATCTGTTTTGCCAACGTATCCATCGCAATTTATATTGACTTGTTTCACTGATAACACTTGTGGTGAATAGGGCAATGTAATTTTATTGATGGTAATGGCTTTATTTGGGTTTTCAAATACCAATACCAAAGAACTGATTTTTGTTAACTCTTTTCCCCAAATAACTGAAGCAACGTTTTCTCCTGTGGTTTTATAACCTTTCCACGCTTTTTTTAAATCAATTTCAATGACTTTGCCCGAAACATGATGCAACTCAGAATAATAAAAGACCCCATCACCAAGTTCGTTTTTTATTTGAATTTTTAATTGCCCTTGCAAAGTTGTTGCCGAATAAATAATCAACTTATCATGCAACAAAGTACTTAAAGTTTGCCCTGAAAAATTAACTGACAATTGGGGATTACTGGCTTGTTGGGCATGAATAGTTTGAGAGTTATCTGTCTGCCAATAAGGTTGAAAGGACTCAACCACTTGTTGATTAAAGTCTGAAAAATCCCAAGTAAATGGTGACTGCATGGATTGGATGGCATTGAGTTTGTTTTCTGCTTCTAAGGCAATGCGTTGCTGAGTTAATTGCCATGACACAAACGACACCACACAAAGCATAAGTATAATGAGTAGCAAAGATTTAAAATAATGTTTGATTTTTAGCAATTTATTGTGGTTTATGGTTGAATTTGACTTGTGAAAAAGATTACAGTGCCTATTATGCCATAATACAAATCATTAGGAGAATAAAATGAGTCAAACAGTTACAGCAACGTGGTTGCAAGATTATACCTTTGTAGGAAAAACAGACAGCAATAAATCGGTTATCATGGATGCACCAACTACTAAAGACGGAGAAAAAATAGCTCCAGCGCCAATGGAAATGGTTTTATTTGGATTAATCGGCTGTACAGGTATCGACGTTAAACTTATCTTGGGTAAAGCAAAAAAAGAGGTAACTAAGCTAGAAGTTATTGCCACCGCAGAACGACGCGATGAGTTTCCACGAATATTTACTGATATTCATGTACACTTTAAAGTTTCTGGCAGCAATATTGATGAAAAATCTGTTGGAAGAGCTGTTAAATTATCCGCTGAAAAATATTGTTCAGTTTCTGCCATGTTGGATAAAACAGTCAATATTACCCATGACTTTGAAATTGTTGAATAATCCTGATTAACTCTAAGCATAATCATAAGGCCCTCCTTTTTCGAGGGCCTTTTTGTAGGCATCACGCGCATGAATGGTATCCACGTATTTTTGTATTGCTGGATAATTATTTGATTTCATTTCCATCATCGCTGCTTCCAAAGGAAAACTCATCTGAATATCCGCACCAGAGATTTTATCACCCGCAAACCATTGGTTTTCACTCAAATGTTTTTCGATAAAAATCATATTATTCTTGATAGTGGGTCCAACATAGCCATTCATAACTTTATTGGCAATGCCTTTAGCAATGGGTTTGACAAAAAATGGCATGGGAGCGGTTTTAATTTTATCAAAAATAAGTTTGAGCACCATGGGTGGCATCAAAGAGCCCTCAGCAAAATGCAACCAATAAATATACTGCCGATAAGCTTTAGAGTTTTTTTGAGGTTTTAACTCTTTTCCGTACACATCCGATAAATACTCTACAATGGCACCAGATTCTGCCACCGTTATACCACCATCATCCGTAATAACGGGTGATTTACCCAATGGATGCACGTCAAATAATTCTTTTGGGGCTAAATTAGTCTTGCTGACTCTTTGGTAGTGTTTAATTTGGTATTCGACTCCAATTTCTTCACACATCCACAAAATACGTTGAGAACGAGAATTATTTAAGTGATGAATGATTATCATTGTGATTAGCCTCTAAATGTATGAATTTATGTTATTATGGCTGAAATAACACAATTGAGCGATTCTTATGAGCAATTTTTACGATTTAAAAGCCAAAACCATCACTGGCGAAGAAGTTTCTATGTCCGATTATAACGGTAAGGTGGTTTTGGTTGTCAATACCGCCAGCAAATGCGGATTAACTCCACAATTTGAAGGATTGCAAAAATTACACCAAGAGTATCAAGATTCAGGATTGAAAATTTTAGGATTCCCATGCAATCAATTTGCCAAACAAGACCCAGGAAGCAACGAAGAGATCGCTAGCTTTTGCCAAAAAAATTACGGTGTTGATTTTGATATGTTCGATAAAGTCGATGTCAATGGCAAAAACGAGCACCCTATTTTTTCCTACCTCAAAGACGAACTCGGTGGTACATTAGGCAAGAAAATAAAATGGAACTTCACTAAATTCCTCATCGGCAAAGACGGCAAACCCATTAAACGTTTTGCACCAACTAAAAAGCCTCAGGATATTGAGAAATACATTAAAGAAACACTAGAAAGTTAATTTATCGCACAACGGCATAACGAACGCAGCGAAAAGCAATAACCCAGATCAATACCAATAGATGAACAACCAAGTAGAATTTCTATTCAAAACATAGAAAAACCAAAGTATATTCCAATCCCTTAATGAGCTTAGTGTTTTTGGTTAAAAGATTTTGAATCTGACTCAAGTAACTATAATTATGCTAAATTTCAGTAAGAAAATATGGAAAGTTGGATTAATATTAACCCTGCGGTATTATACCGCAGGGTTAATATAACAATATATGGAACTTACTTAATGACTGGTGTTATGCCGCATTAAGGAGGTTGAAATTCTAGGAAATTAAATATCTTTTAGAAGTTGTAAGCGATGGGGTTGGAGTATTTGATTGAATTGGCGATTTTAATCTATGTTTATTTGATCAGAGCTGTTTTAAAAAACCCTGTTGCAATAACAGGGTTTTAAATGAATTAACAGATAATTAAGCCAATTGCCTCAAAACATAGTGCAATATGCCGCCATGACGCATGTATTCCACTTCTTTTGGCGTGTCAATTCTTACTAACACATCAAATTCAGTTTTCTTGCCATCATTGGTCTTGGCAACCACGTGGGCTGTTTTGGAATTGCCGTTATCTAAACCTGTGATTTCATAGGATTCATGACCGCTTAAGCCTAATGAATCGGCAGTTTGACCTTCTTTAAATTGCAATGGTAAAACGCCCATGCCGACTAAATTGGAGCGATGTATGCGTTCGTAACTTTCAACAATCACCGCTTTAACGCCCAATAACAAGGTGCCTTTGGCTGCCCAATCACGGGATGAGCCTGTACCGTATTGCGAACCAGCTATCACCACCAATGGTGTGCCTTCTTTGGCGTAAATCTCTGCAGCTTCAAAGATGGACATTTCTGCATCGGTTGGCTGGTGTCTGGTCCAACTGCCTTCGGTGCCTGGAGCCAATTGGTTGCGCAATCTAATATTGGCAAAGGTGCCTCGCATCATCACTTCGTGGTTACCGCGTCGTGAACCGTAGGAATTAAATTGGGCTTTGGCTACGCCTTTTCCTTTTAAGTATTTGCCAGCTGGCGAATCCTCAGCAATGGCTCCAGCAGGTGAAATGTGGTCAGTAGTGACAGAATCACCAAGACGTGCCAAACACCTTGCGCCATGAATATCATCAATTGTGCCCACATCTAAGGTCATGCCATCGAAGTAGGGAGGATTTTTGATGTAGGTTGAGTCTTCTTGCCAATTAAAAATTTCTGATTGCACCGTTTCAACTGCTTGCCATTTATCGTCGCCTATAAAGACGTTTTCGTATCCTTTGGCAAACATTGCTGGGTTGATGTTGGCTGTAATGGATTCTTGAACTTCATGGGCACTGGGCCATATATCTTTCAAATAAACTGGATTTCCATCGTGGTCATTGCCCAATGAATCTTTGTTTAAGTCAAAATCAATCGTACCTGCAATCGCATAAGCCACAACCAAAGGCGGAGAGGCGAGGAAGTTCATCTTAATATCGGCATGAATTCTGCCTTCAAAGTTTCTATTGCCTGATAATACTGAAGTGGCAACCAAGTCATTGTCATTAATGGCTTTAGAAATTGCGGGGTCAAGCGGGCCTGAATTACCAATACAGGTGGTGCAGCCATAACCCACGACATAGAAATTTAACTTTTCTAAATCATCAAGCACGCCAGCACTTTTTAAATAGGAAGTCACCACACGTGAGCCAGGTGCTAATGAGGTTTTTACCCAAGGTTTAACTTGCAAGCCTTTTTCTGCAGCATTTTTTGCCAATAAACCCGCACCAATCATTACCGCTGGATTGGATGTGTTGGTACAAGACGTAATGGCAGCGACGACGATATTTCCATCTCGAAATTCAAAGTCCTCATGTTCGCCTTTGACCGCAACAGTTTTTTTCTCTCTGCCTTTTTCCATATCGGCAAATAAATCTTGGTACTTGGCTTTGGCTTCTGACAATATAATTCGGTCTTGTGGACGTTTTGGCCCTGAAATGCTGGGTACAACTGTGCTGATGTCTAACTCAAGGGTGGATGAATAATCTGCAACAGGCGTATCAGCGGTATGCCACATGCCTTGGGCTTTGGCATAAGCCTCGACTAAGGCGATTTGGTCAGCCTCTCGTCCTGACAGTTCTAAATATTTAATGGCTTCCTTATCCACTGGGAAAATACCACAAGTTGCCCCGTATTCAGGTGCCATATTGGCAATTGTTGCCCTATCAGCCAAAGGCAAATGTTGTAAACCATCGCCATAAAATTCAACAAATTTGCCCACACAACCGTGTTTTCTTAACATTTGCACAACGGTTAGTACCAAATCGGTGGCGGTTGTGCCTTCAGGCAGTTTGCCCGTTAGTTTAAAACCAACCACTTGTGGAATTAACATGGAAATGGCTTGCCCAAGCATCGCCGCTTCGGCTTCAATGCCACCAACACCCCATCCCAGTACGCCAATGCCATTAATCATGGTGGTGTGTGAATCCGTGCCAACGACGGTATCGGGATAAGCTTGCAACACGCCATTTTTTTCTACGCCAAAGGTAACCAGTGCTAATTTTTCTAAATTAACTTGGTGAACTATTCCGTTGCCAGGAGGAACTACTTTGAAATTATCAAAGGCAGTTTGCCCCCATTTTAAGAAACCATAACGCTCCATATTGCGTTCGTATTCAATTCTTTCGTTTTCAGATTCAGCACGGATGTTGCCAAATTTATCGACTTGAACCGAATGGTCAATGACTAATTCGGCAGGAGACAATGGATTAATCTTTTGTACATCGCCACCTAAGTTTTTCATGGCATCACGCATAGCGGCTAAATCCACCACGGCAGGAACCCCTGTAAAGTCCTGCAAAACAACTCTTGACGGTGTAAAAGCGATTTCTGTCGATGGTGTGGCTTTGGCATCCCAGTTACACAATGCCTTAATGTCTTCAACGGTAATATCAATACCGTCTTCATGACGCAGTAAATTTTCTAATAGTATTTTTAAACTGTAAGGTAAACGCGCCACATTTTCTGTTTTGCTTAATTCCTGCAAGTTATGAATTTGATAGTCTTTGCCATTACAAGACAATGTAGTGGCGGTTTTGAATGAATTGCTCATGTATAAAACTCCTTTAATATATGTGTAGGATGGTTGGCTGAGTTACCCAGTACCTCTATTATCCTCTTTTTTAACTAAAATTCCAATAGAGAGTTTGTCCAATATGAAATCAGCCTAAAAATTGATATAATTGGTTTTTTTGCGTTTGATGCAAAATGCAGAAGTCACCCAAATTTTAAAGCGGATAAATAACATGAGTAAATACAGTAAATACCTGATAGAAATTGAAAACAGAAAATTGACAGGGCTGCACCCAAAGCCAATTGATAATGATGAATTGTTAAGTGAAATCATTGCACAGATAAAAGATGTTGCTCACAAACACCGTAAAGAGTCATTAAACTTTTTTATTTATAATGTTTTACCCGGAACCACCAGTGCCGCGAGTGTTAAGGCTCAATTTTTAAAAGAAATAATTTTAGGGCAATCAATTGTAGAAGAAATTAGCCCTGCTTTTGCTTTTGAACAACTATCACACATGAAAGGCGGGCCTTCGGTTGAGGTTTTACTTGATTTGGCATTAGGCAATGATGAAGACATAGCCCAACAGGCGGCAAAAGTGCTTAAAACACAAGTGTTTTTGTACGATGCCGATACCAAACGTCTTGAAGATGCTTATAATAATGGTAATGAAATTGCCAAAGACATTATTGAAAGTTATGCCAAAGCAGAATTTTTCACCAAATTGCCCGATGTTGAAGAAGAAATAAAAATCGTGACCTTTGTTGTAGGTATTGGTGATATCTCAACGGATTTACTTTCTCCTGGTGGTGATGCACACTCACGCTCGGATCGCGAGTTGCATGGACAATGCCTTTTTGAACACAACAAAGAACAACAACAAAACCTTATCGCATTACAAAAACAACACCCTGATAAACGCGTGATGTTGGTTGCCGATAAAGGCACAATGGGCGTGGGTTCCTCACGCATGTCAGGGGTGAATAATGTTGCATTATGGACAGGTAAAAAAGCCAGCCCCTATGTGCCATTTATTAATATTGCCCCAGTTATTGCAGGCACCAACGGTATTTCGCCCATTTTCTTAACCACAGTGGGCGTCACTGGTGGCATTGGTATCGACCTTAAAAATTGGGCAAAAAAATATGACGACCAAGGCAATGTGGTTGTTGATGAAGAAGGAAATCCAGTGCTTGAAGAAGTTTATTCTGTCGATACAGGAACGGTGCTTACGGTTAACACCAAAGAGAAAAAGCTGTATAAAGGCGACAAAGAAGTTAAAGACATTTCCACAGCTCTTACTCCCCAAAAATTGGAATTTATAAAAGCGGGTGGCTCCTATGCCATTGTCTTTGGTAAAAAACTGCAAGCCTTTGCCACAAAAGTCTTGGGTACAGAAGTTATTCCTGTGTATGCATCCTCAAAAGAGGTGACTCATGATGATCAAGGATTAACGGCGGTTGAAAAAATATTCAATAAAAATGTTGTGGGTGCAACACCGGGTGCAATATTACACGCTGGCTCTTATGTGCGTGTAGAAGTCAATATTGTTGGCTCACAAGACACCACAGGGCTAATGACCTCACAAGAACTTGAAATGATGGCAGCCACCACCATTTCACCGATTGTTGATGCAGGATACCAATCAGGCTGTCATACCGCTTCGGTTTGGGATGATAAGTCTAAGGCAAATATCCCACGATTAATGAAATTTATGAACGACTTTGGTCTTATTACTGGACGCGATCCAAAAGGTGAATACAAGCCAATGACCGATGTCATTCACAAGGTGCTTAACGATATTACCGTTGACGATTGGGCGGTTATTATCGGTGGTGATTCACACACCAGAATGTCAAAAGGCGTGGCATTTGGGGCGGATTCTGGCACCGTGGCATTGGCTTTAGCAACAGGTGAGGCAAGCATGCCCATACCCGAGTCGGTTAAAGTGACTTTCAAAGGCACAATGCAAGACCACATGGACTTTCGTGACGTGGTGCACGCCACTCAATACCAAATGCTCAAACACTTTAAAGGTGAAAATGTCTTTCAGGGCAGAATTATAGAAGTGCATATCGGCACATTACAAGCCGACCAAGCCTTTACATTCACCGACTGGACGGCAGAAATGAAAGCAAAAGCCTCCATTTGTATTTCTCAAGACCAAACGCTAATTGAGTCATTAGAGATTTCTAAAAGTCGCATTAAGATTATGATTGACAAAGGCATGGACAACCAAAAACAAGTCTTACAAGGATTGATTGACTTGGCAAATAAACGCATACAAGAAATTAAGTCAGGCAAAAAACCACCGCTGACTCCTGATGATAATGCCAAGTATGCGGCAGAATTTGTGGTCGATTTAGACACCATTGATGAACCAATGATAGCAGACCCTGATGTGCACAATGAAGACGTGTCAAAACGCTATACGCACGATACCATCAGAGAACTTTCTTATTACAAAGGCGCAAAGAAAGTTGATTTGGGTTTCGTTGGCTCCTGTATGGTGCACAAAGGCGATATTAAAATAGTCGCAAAAATGCTAAAAAATCTTGAACAACAACAGGGCAAAGTCGAATTTAAAGCACCATTGGTGGTTACTGCCCCAACTTACAATATTATTGAAGAACTGAAAGAAGAAGGCGACTGGCAAGTACTGCAAAAATATTGTGGCTTTGAGTTTGATGATAACGCCCCCAAAAACCATGCACGAACAAAATATGAAAACATATTATACCTAGAGCGACCAGGCTGCAACCTTTGCATGGGCAACCAAGAAAAGGCAGAAAAAGGCGATACCGTCATGGCAACCTCAACACGATTGTTTAAAGGACGCGTAGTGGCAGATACCGAAACCAAAACAGGTGAGTCATTATTGGCATCCACGCCCGTGGTCTTTCTTTCAGCCGTATTGGGCAGAACCCCAACACTTGAAGAATACAAAGCCGCCGTAAAAGGCATTAAACTCACCATGTTTGCCCCACCGTTAAAGCAAATGACAACAAAACTAATAAGCGATCATAAGATTGCTTTTTAGAAGATAAGGTAAACTTCCGTAGGGCGTATCTCTTGTGGGTACCCGTACTTGATGTGGATTCGGTATCTAAACTCGCTCCCACGCTCTGCGTGGGAGTGTATCGGAAACTCAGGCATTAAGCATTCCCATGCGCAGCATGGGAACGAGAGTAAATCAGTACTGTCATTGCGAAGGAGGCACGAGAGAAAAGCAGCACCGTCATTGCGAGGGAGGTAAGACCGTGGCAATCTGTTAGATAGTCGTTCTTTTTATGAGATTGTCTTTCCGCTCCTGCTCCAAGCCCTTCGGGTCGCTTCGCGTGGCAAAACGGCGATCCTGCCGTTTGGTGCCACGTCGCTAAAGCTCATCGCAATGACGGGTGTAAAATTATCAAAACAACCAATGTCGTTAAAACTCTATTCAAACAATCAAAAATAAAACCTAACTGGTTTGAATGCCATCAAGCTAATTTACTCAAAATTTTGAAAACCCTACAAACAAATACGGTTTCTTATGTTGTCGTTACCCAGCAAGGTTATGTCAATAACAAGTTAAGAAAAAGAAAAGTTTCACAAATTTATATCTCAAATAATTTAAACCCAAAGGAGGCAATATGAAAAGCATTGCAACACTACTATTAACATTAATCTTTTCACAAACAGCAAATGCAGCAAGAACCTGTGCAGACTATATCACCGATGAATGGCCTAATTCTCGCTATAATATTCAACTAATTTCGGGTGACAATGTCGTCACAGATAATAAAACAGGCTTGATGTGGAAACAATGCAGTGAAGGTTTGTCAGGAACAGATTGTTTAACAGGTACTGCAAGCACGCACACTTGGCAACAAGCACTCGCCATTCCAGAAACATTAAATACTACAGGTTTTGCTGGATTTAACAATTGGCGTTTACCCAATATAGAAGAGTTACAAAGTATTGCAGCCATTAATTGCTACAATCCAGCTATCAATGAAGTGGCATTTCCTAACACGCCAATCGATTGGTTTTGGTCGTCCTCGCCTTTTGCTAGCAGTCCTAACTATGCTTGGGGTGTCGGCTTCAGCGACGGCAGTGGCGTTAGCAGTCGTGTCCGTTTAGTTCGTTCCGGACAGTGATTTAATTTTCTAACTTGCTCTCATGTTTTGAATGGTAGTGTAGTATTTTGGACGTTTATCGTATTTTATCAAGTAAAATGTTTAACCAGACAACAGGTGTTCTTCTGTGGGGAGTTTTATTTGAGGGCAATAGCTGTTGCAATGTTTCGATAAAACAACGATAATCACTGGTAACTTAATTGACGTTTTTTTTCTATGGATAACATCTTAATCGCAACAGTTGTCATTATCTTTTTCACCGCACTTCTATCGCGAATTGTGCAAAATTTTGACCGCGTACTCAAATCAATCCGTGGATTTCACATCACGCTTGTTCGTAGGGATAATAAACGCATGTGGGGCAATGCTAAGATTTATGCCAATGGTTTGAAATTATTGTTTTCCAAACCCTACCAATCCAGTGGCGGTGCGTGGGTGGATAGTTATATTTTTTATCAAGCTGACTTGGATAACCTTAAGTTGATTCTACGTTATCACGATGAATTATCGCCTGAAAATAAGAAAAGGCGATTGGAGGAAATTAAAAATGTCTCAAAACCAGGGAAATTAAGACGCTTTATTCGTCAACTTCGTAATTTTATTAGTAATTTTCAAGAAGCTTTTAGTGATACTTTGAGTGTTTTCCTCAATAGGATGAAATCCAGTGCGGGAGAGTTGATAAAAGCCAATGAAAAAAAACTAAAGCAGGTGGGGTCTACCGCAATTGGAGCGGTGGGCAAAGAATACGACCAAATTTTGGAAGCGCACATCAATAAAAAAGTCGTGGCATCTGTTGTCGATGGAGATAAGACCTTGGAGTATGCAGGTTTTCTGGGTGAATATTCTGCCAAATGGATAGCCTTAATGCATTGTGAAATTAATCAGGATTGGCATTTGCCATTGAATGACATGAATCGCTTGATTCTGAATCGTAATATTGATGTGGTATTTAAAGTGATTTCAAAAAATGATGAATATGGTTTAGAAATTGAAATCAGTAATTTCAGCCAAGATGAGGTGCGATTAAAACGCATAAAAGGCGGAGAGTTTACTAAAAAAATCTATAAAACCATTAAGCCTAACGAAACTATTCAAACAACACTCACTAATTTACCACAAGAATTGTTTCCTGAAAAATGCAGTGAAATTGTGGATAAAAGAATTGAAAATATTGCACCTGAACGGGGTGGAAAATACCACAACGATATTTGGGAAGATCTCAAAGGAAAGTTGCCAGAATTGGATTTAGTCTACAGTTGCACCAGGCGAGTTGATGTCTATGTGCCTCGCTCAATTGCCACTATTAGACACAGTGTATCGATGAGATGATATTATTTTTGAGAAAGTTCCAACCATAAATTGTGAATTTTACAAAACAGTTCGGCTGTTTTTTCAGTGTCATACATGGCGGAGTGTGCTCGGGATTTATCCCATTCTATTTTTGCCTCAGCTATCGCTCGGGCTAATACTGTTTGACCATAGGCTAAAGCTGATAAGGTCACGGTATCTAAGCAGCTAAAAGGGTGGAAGGGATTGCGTTTTATGCCAGTGCGTTCCACTGCAGCATTGACAAATCCCAAGTCAAAATGTGCATTGTGACCAACTAAGATGGCGCGGTTGCATCCCGCTTCTTTTATGGCTTTGCGGATTGGAGTGAATATTTTTCCAAGAGCAGCAGTTTCGTTCATCGCCATACGCAGTGGGTGATTCAAATCAATACCTGTAACCTCTAAAGATTTAGGGTCAATATTTGAGCCCTCAAAGGGTTCAACGTAGGCTGTAGTCACATCATCAAAAAATAATTCACCGTTTTCTTTTTGTTTAATGATTACGGCCGCAATTTCGAGCAATGCATCGGTTTGAGAATTAAAACCTCCTGTTTCAACATCAACCACGACAGGGAGAAAACCTCTAAATCTATTTTTAATTTGTGTCATGGCTGCATTTTATTCTAATTTGCCTTTAATTACGTATACATTTATAAGAATTGCATGAGCTTTTATTACTTTTTAAACAAATATGGTACAATCCACGCAATTATGTATGAATATTTTAATTTTGGAGATGAAGATATGAAAAAGATTGTATTAGGAGTAAGTTTAGCATTAGCTGCAGGTTCAGCATTAGCAGGAGATACCAATTTTGATGACCGATGGTATGTAACACCAAATGTAAGTTTTGTTAAGCCAGACAGTGACAAAAATGTTTCATCCGCTTTAGCGGTAGGTATTTCACTTGGTAAATTTGTAACAAATAATATTTCATTGGATTTGGAAGTTGATACTGCCTCTTTTGATAAAGTTGGAGGTTCAGGTAATATTAGCCAAACAATGTTTGGTTTAATGGGGCGTTATCATTTTGCAGAAGCATCTGGATTTTTACCTTATTTAGGTTTAGGTGTTGGGGCAATGAAGCATAAAGGTTTAGCTACGAATGCACAAATTCATCGAGGGCTAACTTCTGCAGGTACTGATGCGGTTTTAAATTTAGCAGCAGGTATGTCAAAAGAATTGACTGATAGAGTTAAACTAAGGACAGAGTTGAGATACCAATTAGAAAATTCAGACGACTTGGCATCAGGTGTAAATACTTTTGGCAACTACATGTTTAATACTGGTTTATCACTTGCTATTGGAGAAGCCGCTCAACAATCAACAGTAACAAAACTTGTTGAACAAGCACCAGCACTGGACAGTGATAATGATGGCGTTAGTGATCAGAATGATCGATGCCCTAACTCAGCACCAGGTGCTAAAGTTGATTCTACAGGTTGTGCCATTGCTGTCGATGGGGATGATGATAGAGATGGCGTTGCTAACTCTAAAGATGTGTGCCCAAATTCTAAAGCGGGTGCCGTTGTTGGTAAGGATGGTTGTGAAGTTAAAGTTGTTATCGAACTTCAAGGGGTTCATTTTGATACCGATAAATCAACCTTAAAGCCTGAGTCAATTGCAATCTTAAATGCTGCTGTTAAGACATTAGGTGATCATGGTACGATTATGGTTGAAGTTGCTGGACATACGGATTCACGTGCATCTGATGCGTACAATCAAGCCTTGTCACAAAGACGTGCTAAGGTTGTGTATGATTATTTAACCGCTCACGGCATTAGTGCTGATCGCATGACCTGGAAAGGTTATGGTGAGTCACAGCCCATTGCAACTAATGATACTGCTGAAGGTCGCGCACGAAACAGAAGAACTGAACTTATCGTTAAATAAGTCATTCTTTTAAAGATAAAAAAACCTGCACTATGCAGGTTTTTTTTATCCTAAAAATATCTGGGTTAGTGTTTTACAGTTTTATATTGGTAAAATGAGATACTGGAAAACGTTCTGTAATTTCCATAATGAGTTTTTGATTGTTGAATACTTCATAGGTGCGGGATAATAGTTTTTTGCCTGTTTTGTATCCTGTTTGTTCACTATCAATGGATAACTCTTCCTTTTTTTCTGTAAGGTTCTTGTAGGTTTCTATTTTATATTTCGTCCATAGTGTTCCTATCGGGATACTGTGGTGAATCAAGTCGTTGACAAAATTGTCTTCTAAGTTATGCAAATAGATTTTTGATTCAGCGCATAACCAATTAATTTTACTTTTCACTCCTTGAAGATAAATTTTTCTCACCAATAAAGAAGAATCTTTAGATATGTTTTCATGTAATTTAATAACAGTGAGTTTTTCACGAGCAAGCAGTTCAATTAAATCCGTCACTGTGCCGTCAGTATGCATTAACACCTGAAGTGATAGCGGATAAGAAGTTAAATTAAGCATGGATTTTAAAAGCCTGTACCAAGCCGTAAATAAAATCTAAAATCTCCATTATTTGAATAGCCAGTTCCTAAAAATAAAACGGTGTTGACAACATCGAGTGAAATGCCTGCAGAATAACCGTAGAGCATGTCTTCAAATTTAATATGATGCTGCCAAACATTTCCGTAGTGACCTTTCACAATTAATTTGGGCGAACCAAATATTGGCAAATTTATCTGTTCCAAATCAGTAAATGCACCAAATTCCATGACAATGGCATTAAGTCCAAGCAGAGAGTGCTGCGGGTAACCCGCAAAATTATCTAAGCCGCCGTAAGCAAATAAAACTTCTCCGTCTTCTGCATTATTAACAAAGTCACCTTGGAAACCAAGATGGAATGCAGTGTTTTCTGAAATGGGAAACCGCTGAAAGATATCGAAATTAAACCACTGAACATTATCAAACAGACCGATTTCTGTTGTTAAATCTATGCCAGAACGTGCATAAATTGGTTTGTTCAGGGTGTCCAAGCCATAACGAATTTTGATGCCAGTTGAGCGATCGATTGCTGTTTCGAATTCCGAGCGATTAATGACGGGAACTATGTTTTGATCCATAAACCAAATACCTGCCCTTAGTTCACTATTGACAGTTAGGTTGACGCCTGCATCAATGCCAAAGGCGAAATCTTTAATGTCATATTCGCCAGTTGGTTTAATATCAAATTCTTCTGCAATATTTTGCCCAACCAATGAAGGATTGAATATATTTCCATAAAAGCGGCGGCTGTCCTTTGACATTAGGATATTTGCACTTAAAAAATATTTATCGGCAAAATCCATCGGTTGATTGAGTTCTGATTTCCACTGCAACACACTGCCCACACTAAAATCATTTATCCATTCGCCCCCTTTGCGGTTGATGTTGTAGCGGTGATGTCTGGCCAGTAATGAAATGCGTGTATTGGAATCAAAATCATCTGCAACTTTTAAACCAAATTTCAAGTAATCAGGTCCCCAGTTTTTTTCCTCTATATTAAATTCTATACCTTGTTGATTATGGTCATTGGTTACCACTTTGTAAGTCACGGTCAAAATATCGTTGTCAACGGCAAGATCGTCGGCTAAATCTTGAATTTCTGCCACAACGAAAGGTTTGTTAAGCAGTATTTTTGATTTATGCCTCAGTCGTTCAACTGAAGTTCGTTTGTTACCAGTAAAGTGAACAAATTCAATTTTCTTTGGAATGTCTTGAACAAGTATTCTACGACTATCCAAACTGGTTAAATAGTCATTTTCATTTAAGCTTAAATGATCCAGAATTAATGATTTGGCCTTAACACTTTTTATTCCTGCTTCAATAAACTCGGGATATTTATCAAAGTCGCCAGCACCTAAATCTTTTAATATGGGAGCAATCACAATATCGGCCAATCCTAAAGATTGGATGGTGTTTTGTACCAAGGCGACATCAACACTTTGATAAGAAACAGAAATTACCGAGGAATTTTCATCAATTTTATTGAGTGGCGATGAAATATTGACAGCAATGATAATGTCAGCTCCCATTTGTTTAGCGACATCAACAGGAAGGTTGTTTAATATTCCTCCATCGGCTAAAAATCGTCCTTGGTATTTTACTGGACCAAAGACTAGGGGAATTGCCATTGATGCTCGCATTGCCATGGCTAAATCGCCGTGATCAATGACGTAGGGTTCAGCAGCATTTAAATCCGTGGCAACGGCACGAAAAGGAATGGGGAATTTATCAAAATCTTGAGTTTTAATGGAGCCTACAATGCGTTGCAGCTCAAGCATGATTTGTTGTCCACCTGCAAATCCTTTGCCACTGCTTGGACCTGTTTTAGACAACCCGAACTCTAAGTCGACAAAATAGTCTTTGTCGGCTTGTTTGGCACTGTAATTTTGATTAACACGATCGGTTGTTGGGCGAAAAACGCGATCCCAATCAATGGATTTAACCACCCATTCAAGGTCATCCGTACTCATGCCAGTCGCATAAAGTCCGCCAACGATACTGCCTATCGAAGTGCCTGCAATATAGTCAATGGGAATCCTTTTTTCTTCCAATGCACGCAAAACCCCAATGTGTGCAAGCCCTCGTGCACCACCACCGGATAACACAAGACCAATTTTTGGGCGGTTGTTGTTATAAGCACCAGCATTGAAGGTTGCAAAGATTAATACTGCGATTAAAAAAGCAGTTATTTTTCCCATTGTTTTATCCATTTCCTATAATAAACATGTATTGTTGTTGAACGCACAATAAAAAAACCCACAAAAGCCATCCACAAACCATGGTTGTCAAATTTTCTTAATAAATACCACAGAGGAATATAACAAAAAATTGTTGCTATCACCATAGAATTGCGCATAATTTTTGCATTAGTTGTGGCAACAAATACTCCATCGTACACAAAGCTTGGCATGGCTATTAATGGAATCAGAACTAACCAAATAGTATATTTATAGGCATAAAGTTGAACGGAGTCAATTGAGGTTAGTAAATTTATTAGGTGGGAACTGAAAAATAAGTAAAGTAAACTGAATAATGCTGCAACAGCAAAGGAAATAATAAAAACACTGCGAATAATGGCTTTAAATTTGTTTTTATCTCGCGCCCCATAATATTCACCACACAAGGATTCTACCGCATGAGCAAATCCATCAAGACCATAAGACATTAAGTAAAAGAAATTTAATAATACCGCATTGCCTGCCAATGATAATTCACCCAGGCGAGCACTGCCTTTTGTCATGAGTGCAAATACAGCCATTAAGCATAAGGTGCGGATGAATATATCGCGATTAAGTCTAAAGAAATGACTGATTTCGTCTGTTTTTGATAACCAATCCTTAAGTTGTTGTAATTTAGGAAGTCTGTATTTGCTCTTTATTAAATAATAACAGCCAACCATGAGAGCAAGGTACTCGGAAATTAGCGAACCATACGCCACTCCAGCAATGCCATAATTGAATCGCATAACAAACAAGTAGTCAAGTACCATATTGCCGACTTGATTAACAAGCATTATCCATAAAACTACTTTCGATTTTTGAATGGCTAAGAAATACCCGACAAACACATAGATAAGAAGGGTGGCAGGTGCTGAAAATATTCGTATGGAAAAGTATTGGTGTGCCATGTCAGCAATAATGCCTTGAGAAGAGGCGAAGTTGATGGAATAATAGCCAAGCCATTTTTGCAAGATTAATAAAATCAACGCGATGATGATTGCGATAAGTATGGATTGAGTCAGTTGTAAATTAATTTTAGATTGATTTTTTTCACCCAATGATTGAGCAATTAAACCCGTGGTACTCATCTTTAAAAATCCAAAGCCCCAAAATAATACATTAAAAATTGTTGCACCAATATTAATAGCCGCGAGGTATTTGGGAGAATCGAGGTGACCAAGTATAGCGGTATCAACAATCCCAAGCATTGGAATGCTGATAGCAGAAAGTATCATGGGAATGGCGATGCGGAATATTTTTTTATACATACTTTACTTATGGCACATGTAATCAAGGCAAAGCTTTGATAAAATGATTAAATTATTTTAAAAAGAATCAAATCATGACAGATAATCGTTACCCTGTAAACAAACAACAATCTAAAACAAATAAATTAAAATTAACTAAGTGGTTGTTAATATTATTTGTTTTAGTCAATATCGCCTTAATGCTTTATTTTGATAGAGAACCAGCATTGTTTGATGTTAATAAAATGGCTAAGCAACGCGCTGATTTACATGGTCATCGTATGGTCACAGGATTTACCACAACGGCAACTTTATTGGAGGTGGCTGATGTTTTATTGCACAAACCAGGTGGCTACCTAACTAACGACAAAATGCCACCTTCTGTGATTATGGATAATATTCCAAATTGGGAATATGGTGTTTTGGTGCAAATTCGTGATTTAGCACGTACACTGCGCAACGACTTTAGTCGCTCTCAATCGCAATCCTTAGAAGACGATGATTTGAAAATTGCTGATCCCAGATTTCATTACGATAATAATTCGTGGATTATGCCCAGAACGGAAGATCAATATTCCGAAGCAATAAAATATTTACACCGCTATTTAACGCGTTTAAGCGATGATAATGATGCCGATGCACAATTTTATGCCCGTGCCGATAATTTAGTGACTTATTTGACTTTGGTTGAGCGTCGTTTGGGCGGTCTTTCGCAAAAACTAAGTGCTAGCGTGGCTAAAGAACGCCTTAATACCGATTTGAGTGGCGATACCGCAGCAACACAATCCACCTATAAGCCAAGCGAACTTAAAGTAAAGACCAATTGGTTCAAAATTGATGATAATTTCTATGAAGCACGCGGTTCCACATGGGCATTAATACACTTCTTGCGGGCAATGGAAGTGGACTTTAAAGGTGTTTTAGAAAAGAAAAATGCTTTAATTAGTTTGCGTCAAATTATTCGAGAATTGGAGTCCACTCAGGAATCCATTTGGACACCGATGATTTTAAATGGCTCTGGTTTTGGTTTTTTTGCTAATCACTCCTTAGTTATGGCATCTTATATCTCAAGAGCGAATGCAGGCATCATAGATTTACGTCAGTTATTGGAAAATGGATAGGTTTGTGTTTATAATGGAAATATGAATAAAATATTTTTTACCCTATTGTTATTACCAATTGTTGTTGCTGCAGACAATAAAATCTCAACTCAACTTCAGTCCGATTTAAGAAGTAAAGAATCCGTTGAGATGTATTTGTTGTTAGATAACACAAAAGCAATTAAAACATTAGCGAATAAAAATAGAATTGAGCGATTAAAATTTGTTATTGCTCAATTAAAAAATAATGCAAAATCCAGTCAAACTCAAATTGAATCAGAGTTGAAAAATTATGCTCAGGACTACCAATTCTATTGGATTAATAATTCAGTCTGGGTGAAAGCCAGTAGTCAGAATGCAAAAATAATAGTTCAAAACACCCAAGTCAAGAAAGCTTTTGCCAATACTCCACAAAAATTGGCAATTATTGATAATGATTCACCCGTTCAAAAATCAATTTCTGCCGTTGGTTGGGGTTCTAATATGATCAATGCTCCTGCTGTTTGGGCTTTAGGTTTTAAAGGTCAAAATGTTATCATTGCAGGTCAAGATACGGGTTATAAATGGGATCATGTTGCTTTAAAAGAAAAATATGCTGGCTGGGATGGTGTTAGTGTTAATCATAACTACCGTTGGCATGATGCCATACATGTCTTCAATGCTCCATTTGATGATCACGGTCATGGCACTCATACCATGGGAACAATGGTCGGAGATGATGGAGCTGGTAATCAAGTCGGAATAGCACCAGATGCAAAGTGGATTGGTTGCCGAAATATGGATCAAGGTAATGGAACTCCACAAACTTATACCGAATGTTTTCAGTTCTTTCTTGAACCCACTGATTTAAATGGGTTAAATCCTGATGTCACTAAAGCACCCCATATCATTAATAATTCATGGGGTTGTACTTTTGGTGAAGGTTGCACCCAGCCTAATGGATTAGAATCTATCATCAATAATGTCGTTGATGCGGGTATTATAGTGGTCGCCGCTGCAGGCAATAGTGGTTCTGGTTGTGGAACAGTCAGAGATCCAATTGCAATTTACGATAAAACTTTTACCGTTGGCTCAACCACATCTTCAGATACCATTTCTAGTTTTAGTTCCCGTGGTGCAGTCACCGTTGATGGCAGTAATCGCATAAAACCAGATGTTTCCGCTCCTGGCAGTTCGATTCGATCCAGTTTGAAAAGCGGAGGTTATGGTAACATGAGTGGAACCAGCATGGCATCGCCTCATGTGGCAGGCGTTGCTGCGTTATTGATTTCAGCAGATCCAAGTTTAGCAGGGCAACCTGCATTGATAAAACAAATTATCATGGATTCAAGTGTAGCAAAAACATCGACTCAAGATTGCAATGGAACACCAGGAAGCCAAATACCGAACAACACCTTTGGTTGGGGGCGCTTAGATGCACTGGCAGCGGTTAATCAAGCAAGACTTGATTTTGTTTTTACAAATGGGTTTGAGTAAACCCAAACCCCGATACCTCAAGTTAAGTGAAATGGTTTAAAAAGCACAAATATTTCATAAAATATGCTATATTGCAAAGCAACGGTAAGTAATTTCTAAAATTCACAAAACACAAACAGACTTAGGAGATAGGAAATGAGAATTGATATGTTGAACAACATACTAAATGAGCTCAATAGTTCATCAGCAGATGTAGAGGCTTCGGCGATTATTTCTACAGATGGATTGATAATGGCATCGCAGTTGCCATCAAGTATTGATGAAGACAGAATGGGTGCAATGAGTGCAGCCATGCTGTCACTAGGCGATAGAACAGCTCAAGAGTTAGAGCGAGGGGGGTTGGATCAAGTTCTTATCAAAGGCGATAATGGTTATGTCTTAATGGTCAAAGCAGGAGAAGATGCTGTTTTAACAGTCATGGCAAAAGCCAATGCAAAATTAGGTTTAATCTTTTTAGATGTTAAACGTGCAGCGAAAAAGACATCCGAGTTAATTTAAGCAAAACCCCTTACGATAGGAGAAAATTATGTCCAGTATGAATTTGATGGTTTGCCCTCATGACACAGCAGGAGATCCGTTGAAATGGTTTGAGTTTGCTTTGTATTTAACAAAGTACTGCAAAACCAGTACAACTTATTATAAATGTTTGGATTTTATTGAGTTTCACGAAAAAATGCCCACTGCTGATATGGCATACGCCAATCCTCAAGATTCTTTGGATTTGATTGAAAACCACGACTTTGTGCCATTGGCTCATTCAACAAATTTATACGATGAAATAGTTTTTATCGCCAATAATGATGTCGACTCAAGTTCGCTTGAGGTGCTAAATGGTAGTGAATGCATTAGTTGTAATGGCATGATGGTTACGAGAGTGGGAATCAAAGGCTTGCTTGAAAAAGACATAAAACCGAGCAAGATATACTCCAAAGCCAATTGGATGGCGGTTGTTAAAGCGGTTAGTCAGGGTGAAAAACCTTATGGGTTTGTTTATAAAGATTTTTATGATGGATTGAATAAACTGAGCCAAAGTATGATTACAAAAATTGGTGAAACCAGTGAAAAAAGCATATTTCATTCGGTTTTTGTCAAGAGCAAACATTTAGATAAAGCCCCAAGACTTACCCAAATATTAACAGAAGCCCATGACGATGAAAAAGGTCGATTTGTTTTAGACAGCATCAATGTAGAAAAATTTATACCAGTGACTAAAGATGAGGTTTTGAGTTTTAAAGAACTGCTTTCACTGGGTTCGGACTTACTTGAATAAAAACAGACCGTTATTTGCGTTTAAAGAGATGACTCATAATTTTTGAAAAAAAGTTTGAGTTGTTCTGTTGTGATAATGGCTTAATTACTTTGCTTTTCTGAGTGACTTCATCTTCAAATTTACCTATCTTTGCATAACCCAAAGCATTCATTGCACCGTATAGAGAAAATACATAGCGCTGTGGAACAACGAGTAGTTTGGCTGTTTCTACTAAGGAAATTCTTTGTCTTGACCAAAGGGCTGTAATTGGAATGGCGTGCCTAAAAATGCGAAGTTTAGTAAAATTAGGCCAAGTTAAAAGAATGACAGGTTTAATTAAGTTGGTATTTTCTGGCAACCTCCCTTTGCTGGTTTGAATCACTGTGTCCCATGCAAAACTTATGGCATCCATGACGTGCTCTTTAAAAGGCGGTGAAGAATTTAAAGAAAATTTAGATGCCTGATTAATTAATGGCGTTGTTTGTAATAGTTTAAGTTTGTTTTTTTCAATGTCATGGCTGATTAAATTTTCTTTGTAATGATAAATCATAGTTCCGAGGCTGGTTTTAATGCCAACAGTACTTCTGTTAGATTGTCCTGCTGACAACGCTTCAAGCAAAGAGCTAAAAAAGTAATTTTCTGCATTAATATAGATTTTTTGTAAATCATCCGTCTGTGGGTCGACATCCTCGTTATTGCCGACATATCTTTGTGCCTTATACCTTAGGTGGATATCGTCTTCATTTTTTTCTTCATCTATCGCATTGTAAAGATTTCGGTGAGTTTGGTCTTTATGTTTTATTTTTGCTGAATGCTTTGTCTTGGTTTCTTTGTTAGGCGTTGGTAAAACTGGAGGTTTAAATAATTCTTGGTGCACCTTATCAATTGCCTTTGTTAATTCGGAAACATTCAGTGGCTTTTTGACAAGAGTCATGCGGTTACTGAGTGGATTTTGCTCAGAATCTAAATGAATGCCAATTATGTGTTGTTGGTGCAATTCGACATTTTGTATAAGGTATTCATCGTATTTTCTATCTAAATCTAAAATATAAATGTGAATATTGTTTTGGGAAAGCGCCAGTTTTGCATTTTGGCACAGGTTTGAGTTAATAAAATAGGCCAGAGTGTTCTCGGTTAGCGTATCAAGGTTACTTAAAACAATGTTGGCAATATTTGGTCTGTTCATACTTGATAATGATAATTGTTTTTACTGGGCATGACAAGCATAAATTAAGTTTTAGATTAATCCTAGTTTTTTTGTCGTAATCCTAACTTTTACCATACCTTAAATAGAGAGTCCAAATAAGATCAACCATTGCTATTTGATTGAAAAAAGGCACGCCTTCAAGAACCAATACGAAAACTTCTTTATTGATATTGAGTGGCCAAAACCCCAAGCAACTGTTGCCTGACGCATCTACGATTGACCAAGCCTGTGAATTTAACCTAAGTTTTTTATTGATGTTTTGCGCTCTTCTTTTGTGCATGATGGCAATATCAGCCGAAAGCACAGATATTTCTTCTTGCATTTCAATGGGAAAGCCATTGTTGGCAATGCATAAGCCCTGAGAATCGCACAATAAAGCTTTTTCTTTGTTGGAAAATTTGCAGATAATGTCATTTAAGTTGTGTTCAAAATCACCAGTTGGTGCAGAAATCTCTTCATCAACAACCTGAATAAGATGTTGCTTTTGGCACTGTTCGATTTTATATGTTAAATTTTCAGAGTCCGTGGTATTGAAAATTTCCTTTAAAATTTTGAGGTCTAATTTCAGAGATTTATCCGAGGAAAATAAATTTTGCAGTACTTTTTTTTGCCAACTTTGGGTGCTATCTTGAGCTAAAAAATAAGCACCTGCCGGTGTTGGTAAAATGTATTGAGTGACAGAATTTGACATGTTTTAAATTGAAATTTTTGGATCGAGTGTATACAGCAATGTTTCAACCATTAGTGAAACATCTTTTTTCGAACGTGCATCTATTTCATAGATAGGCACAACTGGTAAACCTTTATTGAGAACTTCCTGATACTCTTCCAAATTGTATTTTTTATTCACATCTTGTTTAGTTATTCCAACAACAACACTGGTTTTGTTAATAAAGTTTTTAAAACTTGAAAGAAAAAACTTTAAATTCTTAATGGCATTGGAGTCACTGCCATCAATTAAAAGTAACAGACCTATGCCACCATTGGTTAATATTTCCCACATAAAGTCAAATCGTTTTTGTCCAGGGGTTCCATACAGATGAATGCGAGTACTATCTTGTAAGATGATTGCACCATAATCCAATGCGACTGTGGTGGTGTCTTTTAGGTCTTTTGTTTCGTCAGAAGCGGCTTCTTCTGTTCTGACTGTGGGAATATCACTAATAGACGTGATGGCAGTTGTTTTACCAGCGCCAACAGGCCCAGAAAATATAATTTTATGGTTGCTTTTCATATTTACTAAATTAATTTAATGGTTAAATATATGAGATAAAATTTTTGAAAATACTGATTTTTTTTTATCTCTATTAATCTTTTTTGTGTTGTCGATTACATTATTGATTTTTGCGGACTCTATTGCAAGCATCGCGTTATATAAGGTGAAAATATATCGCTGTGGTATTTTTAATTGAGAAGCCGTATCAAGCAAAGACATGTGGTGAGTTGACCATGCTGCTGCAATCTGAATAACATACCGAAAAACCAAAAGGCGTGAAAAATTTGGCCATGAAGTCATTTCTATGGTTTGAGTCAGACTGGTTCCCAACGGAACTCTCCCCTTGCTTGCACTGATCGCCGATTGCCAAATTAGGCTTTCAGCATTTTGACCTATCGAATAATCTTTTTTTGCTTTCTCAGATAAAGAAGTTTTTACAATTTTTGTCTCAATAAAAAGAGGACTTGACTTGAAATAGCGCATTTTGGCTTTGTCAAAAGAATGAAATAGTATTTGCGATTTATAATCAAAAAATAAACTACCGAACAGTGTTTTAATCAAAACATCAGTCTTATTATCTTTACCCAATTTCACCGCTTGTACGAGGTGGTGGTATAAATATTTTTTAGGGTTATGGTAAATCTTTTTTAGCTCTTCAGGGTTGTCGGGATTAATGTCTCTATTGGAACCAACATGTTTATGAGCCTTGTATTGATTGAGTGTACTTGAATCCGTTGACTTTTTTAGAGCCATATTCAAATGGTTGTTTTTGAAATTTTGAGTAGGGCTTTTGTTGTTGATTAATCCAAGGGATTGACTTGAAGGTTTTGATTGTGCATGTTTAGCGGTTGCTGCAAAACTGTTTGTATTAACTTTGCCTGAGTCATCATTACTTTCTTCAATATCATTAATGCGTTGAGCAATAAAAGAAAGTTGTTGTTTTAAATATTTAACCTGCACTGGTTTGGTAACGTTGTAAGTGTTTTCTTCTGATAATGGGGTGTTCATTTCATTATGCAAAAAAATCACAAACTGATTGCTCTTTTTTAAGTTTGGAATAATTTCTTTATTGTATTGTCTATCCAAATCAATAATTAAGACATTGGCGTTATCATCATTGATGTTTAACTCGGCTTTTTCACAAAGGTTACTTTTAAAGAAAAACTTTAAGGTATTTTGTGTAATGTCATCGAGATTATTTAAACTAATTTTTAATTTGGAATTGTGTTGAATATTCATTTGAGATGCTTAATCAATTCAGAAGTTAAGGGTTTTCCAGTCAAGCCAAAGCTCAACAGAGATTGGTTTAAACCCACAATAGCATCTGTTTTATCAATGGTTTTGACTAGAGACCTTGTTAGCAGAAGGGTTTGGTAGCTGCTGAGTTTTTTTCTGTACTTATCTAATATTCGACTTTTATAGTCTTGACCTTTTTCACCCAGAGCAATAAACAAATCGACAATTGAGGTAAATAATACATTTTTAGCAGAAGATTTTGCATTGTGTTCAATTCTTTGTTGGTGAAGAATTAAATCATTATTATTGCGCGCCAAAGCAAAACACAAAACCGTACCCAGTTCCGTGTCGTCATAATTCACATACGAATAGTTTGATTTCCGCAAAAAAGCGGGGTCTATAAAAATTTTCTCTCTCATTCTTGCACAATAACACATGTTTTGAAGAGAGTCTTAGTGATTGGGATATGTTAACAATGGTTTACATTTGGAGTAATTTATGATTCGAGTTGTTCTGAAACCTCTAACCATTCATTTTCCAGTTTTTGAATTTGTTTTTTAATCTCAGATAAATTTATATTTGTGCGCGTTAATTTTTCTGTATTCTCTGGTGCATAGGCTGACTCACTATGCAAAAATTCATGGTGTTTATGGCTTTGTTTCTCTAGCTTTGCGAGTTCTTTTTCTAGGCATCTAAGCTTTTGACGCAGAGGTTTTTGTTGTTGTCTAATAAGCGCAGCATCTTGTCGTTGTTGTTTTTTATTATTACTTTGATTTTTTTCGGATGTGTTTGTGGTTTCCAATCTTTTTTTTCTTGTTTCATTTGCCCATTGATAATAATCGGTTAAGTCGCCGTCAAAGTTGGTAACTTTACCATCGGCAACCAATAATAGTTTGTCTGTCACCGTTGAAAGCAGATGTCTATCATGCGATACCAATATCATGGCTCCTTCAAAACTTTGTAAGGCAACGGCAATGGCGTGACGCATTTTGATGTCTAAATGATTGGTCGGTTCATCAAGCAGTAATAAGTTGGGTTTTTCATAAACAACCAAAGCTAAGACTAAACGTGCTTTTTCACCACCCGAGAAATTGGTAATGGATTCTTTTGCCATGTCGTTGTGAAAATCAAAGCCACCTAAATAATTGCGTGCTTGTTGTTCTGAGATTTCCTTGTCAAGCATTTTCAAGTGTTCAATTGGGGAGTGATCAGGGTGTAATTGTTCAATTTGGTGTTGGGCAAAATAACCAATTTTCAACTCTTTTGCATGAGTAATCTCTCCACTTTGAGGTTGTAATTCTTGGGCTATTAGTTTGATTAAGGTTGATTTACCCGCACCATTAAATCCAAGTAGCCCAATTTTGTCACCTTTTTCAACCATAGTTGAAATATTGTCTAAAATAGTGAGATTGCCATATCCTGCCGAGGCTTTTTCGATTTTAACTAATTGTTGTGGAATAAAACCTTCAATCTTAAAGTTGAAATTAAAAGGTGAATCTAATTGAGCCGCACCAATCAATTCCATGCGTTCCAATGCTTTGATTCGTGATTGTGCCTGTTTCGCCTTGGTGGCTTGGTAACGAAATCGCTCAATGTATTTGTTCATGTGCGAAATTTGACGCTGCTGGGCTTCAAACTGTGATTGTTGTTGAGCCAACTTTTCTGCTCTTATTTGTTCAAAGCTGTCATAATTACCGGTGTATTGAGTGAGTTCGTTGTGTTCAATATTAATAATTTGATTACACACGGCATTAAGAAAGTCTCGGTCATGCGAAATTAACAAAACAATGCCCTGGTATTTCTTTAACCACGATTCAAGCCAGATAATGGCTTCTAAGTCTAAGTGATTGGTTGGTTCATCAAGTAATAAAATATCCGAACGGCACATTAAAGCTTGAGCTAAATTCAAACGCATACGCCAACCACCCGAAAATGAATTAACAGGATTACTTTCTTGTTCGGTGGTAAAACCTAAACCATTGAGTAACTTTGCCGCGCGAGCTGTGGCAGTATAACCATCAATTTGTTGCATATCATCGTAAAGGTTAGCCAGTTTGCCTGCATCATTTTTTTGCTCTGCATCAGCGATTGCTTTTTCTAATTGACGGAATTCTGTATCGCCATTAATAACATAATCAATAGCCGACTCTTGGGAATTGGCAATTTCTTGTGCTACATGCGCCATAATCAGTTTGTTAGAGACATGGAAGTCACCATTATCAGAATGCAATTCTCCCAAAATCAATTTAAATAAACTGGTTTTACCAGTGCCGTTGGCACCAGTGATACCAACTTTAACTTTTGGATTAATTGTTAAACTAACATCTTTGAATAATTCTTTCTTTCCACGTCGCAGCGACATGCCTGTAAATTTCAACATAAAGCATTGACCGCGCGAATTAACACTGTTTTGAGTTGTTCAGCTTTAGCATCATCGTAGCGATTGGTGCTTTCATCCATGTAATTAATTTGAGATAATTCAATTTGAAGGGCGTGAATGTTATTCTCAGGGTTGCCATAGTGGCGGGTGATGTAGCCGCCTTTAAACCTGCCATTAAAGACATAAGAATATTTGTTTTGCTGATTTAATACGGTTTCAAATTTACCTGCAATTTCTTGTGAACAACTTGCGCCACTGTTAGTGCCAATATTAATGTCAGGCAATTGCCCTTTAAAAAAACGTGGAACGTGCGATTTGATGCTGTGGCAATCAATCAAAATGGCAAAACCGTGTTCGGCTTTTATTAGCTCTAACTTGTCTTGGATAATTTGGTGGTAGGGTTGCCAGTATTGTTCGATTCTTCTTTGAATTTCTGTTTTATCTGGTCTTGATTTGTACAATTCTTGCTCGTTAAAGCTGGTCGTTGGACACAATTGTGTTCCAGATTGACCCGGATATAAGGGCGTATTATCCGCAGGTCGATTCATGTCTATAACATATCGTGAAATATTTGTTTTGAGTAAGCTAATATCAAAATCTTTAGCAAAACTAAAAAGCTGAGACACAAAAAAGTCCCGATCAGGCGAACTCAAAGCAAATTCGTGCATATTCTTCGCTATATCACCAGGTATAACACTGCCATCATGAGGTATAGAAAATAAAAGTGGTGAGTTGCGGTGGTGAAATAGGTAATCTTTTTGCACTTAATCTTGTCAATGTTTAATTGCGATGCATCTTAACACAGACAATAAAAAAGTGCATTTGAGTGAAAGCAAATTGCATGTATAATGGTCAAGTCTTTTTTTACTATAAAACCCAATTATGGAAATATCAAAAACTCCCATCATTAATGCAGGCAATTCCGAAGATAAACGTGAAGAAATAAAAGCCTATTTCAACGAAACCTTTGATGTTTACGAAAAACTATTTGAAGTCATCATCGATGAAAAAGGTTATTTTGAACGAGCCGATAGATTGCGTCATCCATTGGTTTTTTATTTTGGGCATACGGCTACCTTTTTTGTCAATAAACTTCGAGTGGCTAAGATAATTTCTGACCGTGTGTGTTCTCGAATGGAAGCCCAACTTGCCATAGGTGTGGATGAAATGTCGTGGGATGATTTGGACGAAACCAACTACGATTGGCCAACGGTAGAAGAAGTGAGAACTTATCGAAAGAAAGTCCGCGACTTGGTCAATAACTTAATTGATGAATTGCCCTTGGAGATTCCGATTAAGTGGCAAGACCCTTTTTGGATAATTTTGATGGGTATCGAGCACGAGCGCATTCATTTGGAAACTTCATCGGTATTAATTCGTCAATTGCCACTGGATTACCTCAAGCCACATGATGAGTGGCAAATTTACGGTGATGACAATAAAGTGGTTGAGAATAAATTGCTGCCCATAGAGGATGGCACTGTTAAACAAGGCAAATCCGAGCCATCAGAAACTTATGGCTGGGATAATGAATATGGCTTAAAAATTACCGATGTGGCTGCTTTTAAAGCCAGTAAATATTTGGTTAGTAATAAAGAATTTTTAGCTTTTGTCGAAGATGACGGTTATAAAGTGGAAAAGTGGTGGACAAAAGAAGGTTGGGATTGGCTGGACTTTAAAAAGGCACAACACCCCACTTTTTGGGTTAAAACCGAAACTGGATTTAACTACCGAGCGATGTGTCAAGAAATTGCCATGCCTTGGAGTTGGCCAGTGGATGTCAATTATTTAGAAGCCAAGGCTTTTTGCAATTGGCTTGGTGCCAAAAAAGGCAAAAAACTACGCCTACCAACAGAACCCGAATACTTGCGAATATACGATGAAAATATCTATGGAGACAGTGCTAACATAAATCTTGAAGTTGCCGCCTCATCGTGTCCTGTGAATGAATACAAACAAGGTGATTTTTACGATGTGATAGGTAATGTGTGGCAATGGAGCGAATCGGCTATTGATGGACTCAAAGGTTTTAAAGTGCATCCAGCTTATGATGATTTTTCTGTACCAACTTTTGATGGCAAGCACAATTTAATCAAAGGTGGTAGTTGGATTTCAACAGGCAATGAGATTTTACGGGAGGCACGCTATGCTTTTCGTCGGCATTTTTTCCAGCATGCAGGCTTTCGTTATATTGAATCGGATTCACTGGTTGATGGGCAATACAATATGTATGAAACCGATAGTTTGATTTCGCAATATTTGGAATTTCACTACGGCAAAGATTATTTTGGCATCAAAAACTTCCCTAAAGCCTGTATTGAAAAAATACAGCCATTAGTAAAACAAACGGGTAAGGCTTTAGATATTGGTTGCGCAGTTGGGCGCAGTAGTTTTGAGTTGGCGCGTTATTTTGAAAAAGTCGATGCGCTGGATTTCTCCACACGCTTTATACTCAATGCCATCAACCTACGCGATAAAGGCAAGGTGCGTTATCTCATTGATGATGAAGGTGAACTCACGACACTCAAAGAGTTTAGGTTAGAAGACTTAGGCTTAGGTGACAAAGCCAACAACGTTGAATTTACCCAAGGCGATGCGTGTAACCTCAAAGATAAATACAGTGATTATGATTTGATTTTTGCAGGAAATTTAATCGACCGTTTATACGAACCCAAAGTATTCCTCAAAGACATGGTACACCGATTAAATCAAGGGGGATTGTTGGTATTAACCTCACCCTACACATGGTTAGAAGAATACACCGAAAAAGAAAACTGGCTCGGCGGTAAGAAAATCAATGGTGAAAACTTCACCACTCTTGATGGCTTACACGAATGTTTGGATGAAGATTTTGAATTTCTCGAAAAACACGATGTGCCTTTTGTTATTCGAGAAACAAGGAGGAAGCACCAGTTGACAATCGCACAAATGACGGTATGGCGCAAGAAGTGAGTTTTTTTGGCTAACGCCACACAGCTACGCAGAGGAAAAATAATTAACAGGGTGTTTTTTGAGATAAAACAGAGGTAAAACATGAATAAAAAAATAAAAGGCAGTTGTTTATGCGGTAAGGTGAGTTATCAATTTAGTGGTGAGCCGCTGGTTTTTCAGTATTGCCATTGTTCGCGCTGTCAGAAAATAACGGGTTCGGCTCATGCCTGTAATTTATTTGTCAAACCTGAAAACTTTTCTTGGCAAAAAGGTGAGAGTCATTTAAAGCGATTTGAGTTACCATCGGCTAAGTATTTTTCTACTAGTTTTTGTGGAAAATGCGGTGCTTCAATGCCGTGGTTATCGCGCAGTGGTAAAGCGGTGATTGTTCCTGCGGGTTCTTTAGATAATGATCCGAAGATGAGACCAAAACAAAATATTTACTATGGAAATAAGGCACAATGGTATCTGTGCGTTGATGACTTACCTAAGTTTGATGGTTCACCTGTTTGATTAGAGAAGCTTTGTTTTAAACTGAAATAAGAAAAATAGTGTATTAAAGAGGGTTTAATCAGTTAAAATCAACGGCTGAAAAAAATAAATCAAATTATGAAATTTACCCTAGCAAAAACTGATAAAAAAATCCCCGCTGCCAGAAGAGGGCACTTAACTTTTGATAGAGGAACGGTGCAAACGCCTTGTTTTATGCCGGTTGGCACTTATGGAACGGTCAAAGGCATGACTCCTGAAGATGTCAAAGCCACGGGTGCTGAGATTATATTGGGCAATACCTTTCACTTGATGTTGCGTCCAGGAACAGAGGTAATTGAAAAACACGGTGATTTGCATGATTTTATGCATTGGGATAAGCCTATTTTGACTGATTCGGGTGGATTTCAGGTTTTTTCCTTAGCTAAAAGCCGTAAAATTACTGAAAAAGGCGTAAAATTTGCCTCACCAGTGGATGGTTCTAAAGTCTTTATGGGACCAGAGGAGTCCATGGCGGTTCAGACTAAATTAGGGTCAGACATTGTCATGATATTTGATGAATGTACGCCTTATCCTGCTGATGAAAAGACAGCGGCAGAATCCATGCGCTTATCCTTGCGTTGGGCAAAGCGTTCAAAACAGGCCTTTGTTGCTAACAAAAATTCCAATGCCTTATTCGGTATAGTCCAAGGTGGCATGCACGATGAACTTCGCAAAGAATCGGCTCAAGGGTTGAAAGAAATTGGTTTTCATGGCTTTGCCATCGGTGGGTTGTCGGTTGGTGAACCCAAAGATTTACGCGAACAAGTGTTAAAAACAACCACGCCGTTATTGCCTGATGATAAACCGCGTTATTTGATGGGTGTGGGCAAGCCTGAGGATATTATAGAAGCCGTTAAATTGGGCGTTGATATGTTTGATTGCGTTATGCCAACACGTAATGCCCGCAACGGTCATTTATTCACATGGGATGGTGTTGTCAAAATTCGCAACCAGAAACACCAATACGACACAAAACCATTGGATGAAAACTGCGGTTGTTATACGTGTAAAAATTATTCTCGTGCGTACTTACGTCATCTGGATAAATGCAAAGAAATACTAGGTTCGCATTTAAATACGATTCATAACCTCTACTTTTACCAAGATTTAATGCAACACATTCGTCAAGCGATAGAAGAGGATAAATTGCAAGAATTTTCTGATGCGTATTATGCTAGAATACAACAAAACAAATAGTGAGGCTTATTATGAATACAGTTAAAGTTGTTGCATTTTTAATTTTTATAGCATTTAGCGTAACAGCAAAAGAGTCGCAAAAGGCAATGAGTTGGGATTCCATCAAGGTTGCAGATAATCTTTATATGCTTATCGGAGTAGGTGGATTTACCGGTGGAAACTTGGCTATTTCGGTAGGCGATGATGGCGTTGTTCTTATCGATGATGCCATGCCATCGACCTTAGATATAATGAATAAAGCGCTAGCCAATATAACCCCAAAATCCATTGATTTTTTGATTAATACTCATGTTCATGGCGATCATACAGGCAACAATGCCTTCATGGGCAAAAAAGGCGCTTGGATTGTGGCACAAAATAATATGCGCAGGCATTTACTCACCAAAGGTGTACAAGGTTCTGATGGCAAGAAAATGGATGCGCCCAAAGAAGCCTTACCCGTTATAACTTTTTCTGAATCAATGGACTTTCATTTAAATGGAATGGATGCTCATGTTTTCCACCTTCCCCATGCGCACACCGATGGCGATGCTGCGGTGCATTTTACCAATGTTAATGTCATCCACATGGGCGATACCTTATTTAATAAAATATTTCCTTACATGGATTTTGGTAGTGGAGGTTCATTGGATGGATACATCGAAGCACAAAAAACAGTTCTTGGATTGGTGGATGAAAACACCAAAATCATCCCAGGACACGGCGTACTTGCCAATAAAAAAGACCTAGAAAACTCAATCGCCATGCTAGAAGATGCCCGTGCAATAATTGGTAAACTAGTTGATGAAGGCAAAACAGAAGAACAAATCCTCGAACTCAACCCATTAGCCAAATACCAATCATGGAGCTGGGGCTTTATCACCACTGAAAAAATGACCAAGCAGATTTATAAGGGGGTGAGTTTGAATGGTGAGTAATGTTAAATGAAAAGAATACTCATACTGTTTTTACTTGTTCTTAGCTTTACTAGTTTACCCCAAAATTTACAATTTTTCGATAGAGAAATGATTGTAAAGCATAAGATAAAAGAAATTCGGGAGCAAATTTCAGATACTGAAAAAGGCACAGAGGGTTGGATACCTTGTCCAAATTATTATTACAAGTTTGATAAGAAAGGTAATATTGTTGGAGCTGGAGAAGCAAGAGTTTCAACAGGGGTTGGGTATAAATACAATAAATCAAATCAAGTAGTGGATATTTTCTGGGAAGACAAAAGAACTGGAGAAATTGAGCATTATTTTAGTTCTATTCATAAAAATATTGAAAACCCGCAAAGGTTTAAAAGTGAACTTATAGAGTCAGAAGTTAGATTAGGAAAAATGCTATCAAGTAAAATAAATTATCAGCACCAGCCATTATTTACAGTTTCAGATAGTTGTGCGATGATTAATGCAAAATATGTTTTATCTGTTAAGGAAGAACAAAATGGATTGCCATTATTTTTAAAAGGTTATTTTAAACAAGAACTCGAAGATTCTCCAACACCAAGAAAACCAATTTCACCTAAACAACTCTATATATACTATGTTTATGAGTATTTTCAATAAATGAAAAAATCTAAAAAAGTTGACTAAAGCCAACTACCCTTATGAGTATTTAAATATAACGGAATTCGATTTTTATATTAACTGTAGCTCTTCAGTACAGAAGGGTTTAGAATTTTCTCTAATCAATGCTAACAAAATGCGAGTTTATGAATTATAAATAAGTATTTTTTAGTTTCGAGTAGAGGAATTTATGAGCCCATACGGGCTAAAAAATGGTGGTTATGGGTGGACTTGAACCACCGACCCCGGCATTATGAATGCCGTGCTCTAACCAGCTGAGCTACATAACCATTTTGATTGTGCGTTACCTTGAGGGCGTGCATTTTCTATGTTATAGCGATTTTTGTCAAGTACATTTTTTGAAAAAATTAGATTTCTTCGGTAATTTTGTCGACTTGTGAGTTTAACGCTTGTAGGCAGTTTTGCAGTTCGTCAATTTGAATGGTACTTAATGTCTCAAGTAAGCGTTTTTCAAATGCAATGGCTTTGGGTTTGACTTCATTTATTAGAGCGTCCCCTTCTTTTGTCAGTTTATATCGGCGAGCTCTTTTGTCTTTTTGGCATGCTTGTTGAGAAATAAAATTTCTTTCCTCTAAGGACTTCATGGTTCGCGAAACTCGGACCTTATCCATCTGGCTTTTTATGGTTAATTCTTTGGCAGTTTGATTGCCTTTATCTGATAATAAAGCCAATACGCGCCATTGCGAAACGGAGATGTTGTATTGTTGACGATAATACTTGGCGATTCCCGCACTAATTTTATTGCTCAACACAGAAAGTTGGTAAGGTAAAAATTTATTTAATTCCATAATACCCAAATCCAGATAGTGAAAACACGATTATAGCACAACCCATTAGCACGTCTAGCAAACCAAGAAAATGTCTTATCACCAATAAGGTGACTGCGAATTTTATTGATTTGCTATACGCACCAATTGATTGTACTCTAATTCGCTTTTCTTTATCGGGATTTGGGTAATAGTTTCAATTGTAACTAATTCTTATAAAATAGTTTCATTTGAAACTAAAAATACTTAAAATAGCCGTAATTTATAATTTAGGTTGTTTATTATGACAAATCAAAAAACAAATACAATCAATGGATTTGGTTTTATTGAATATGCATCAAAAAACCCTAAGGATTTAGATGTTTTATTTAGGCGATTAGGATTTAGTGCTATTAAAAAGCACAAGACAAAAGACATGACACTGTTTAGGCAAGGCAGCATTGATTTTATTTTAAATAATGAAAAACAAGGATTTGCGGATAAATTTACCACAGAACATGGACCTTGTGCCAATGGTTTTTCTATTGTGTTTGATGATGCCAAATCTGCTTTGCAACACGCGTTAGCAAATGGTTCGCAAGAAATTAAAGGCGATTTAAACTTGCCTGCGGTCAAGGGTATTGGTGGAGCAGTTTTGTATTTGGTGGATAAGCAAAATTACAAAGAATTGTTGGATAATGACTTTGATGATATTGTTGGTATGAATCAATACCCAAGTGGTGTTGGACTGACATTTATTGACCATTTAACCCATAATGTTTATTATGGTAATATGGAAAAATGGGGACAATATTATGTGGATTTGTTTCAATTTGAACAGATTAGGTACTTTGATATCAAAGGTTCGCAGACAGGATTGACATCAAAAGCAATGCGTTCGCCTAACGGTTCGGTAAAAATCCCTTTGAATGAATCCCCCGATAAAAAATCACAAATCAATGAATACATAGATGAATACAAAGGCGAGGGCATACAACATATTGCCTTGTACACAGAAAATATTTATGAAACAATTGAATCCATTAAAGCAGCAGGAGTTGATTTTCTTGTGACACCAGCCACTTATTACACTATTATTGATCAACGCGTTAAAAAACATGATGAAGATATACCGCGATTACAGGAAAACAGCATCTTGATTGATGCTGATGAAGAAACTGGAGAAAAAATACTGCTGCAGATATTTACTCAAAATTGCATTGGTCCAATTTTCTTTGAAATCATTCAACGCAAAGGCAATCAAGGTTTTGGTGAAGGTAACTTTCAAGCTTTATTTGACTCGATTGAATTGGATCAAAAAAGAAGGGGGTTTTTATAATGAAAAACTGGATACAAACATTTAAAAAAGAAGGGGTAGTTGCCAAACAAGCCCATTTTGATTTGCCAGAAGGGACTTTTGAGCGCGAAGTGGGTAAAGAAGGTTTTTTTGGACCAGTTGCGCATTTTTACCACAAAAACATGCCAACTGGTTGGATAGATTTTGAGGGCGAGCTTCAACCACGGGCTTTTGATACCAATAAAATAACCGATATTGAAAGCAGCCCCTACAAATCTCCAATCATCATGCACAATGCTTCAATTAAGGTGAGAATGCTCAAAATAGATGAAAGCATGAATCATTTGGTTAGCAATGCCGATGGCGATGAGATGTTGTTTATTCATGCAGGTCAGTGCGATGTGTTTTGCGATTATGGGCATATCAAATTATCTGAAGGCGATTACTTTATGTTGCCACGTTGCACCAAATGGCGTTTAGAAATGGATGAATTGTGTGAAATTTTGATGATAGAATGCACTAATGCTCATTATCAATTTCCAGATAAAGGTTTGTTGGGGCCGAATGCAATTGTTGATCCAGCAGTAATAGAAGTGCCAGCGATTAATGAAACCTTTAAGGCGCAACAAAATGATAACGAAACATGGACGCATTTAATTAAACACAGAAACAAAATGAGTTGCCAAATATTCCCTTTCAATCCACTGGATGCGGTGGGTTGGCGTGGAAATTTAATGCCGATTAAACTGAATTGGCGTGACATTTCACCTTTAATGAGCCACAAATACCATGTGCCGCCATCGGCTCACACCACTTTCATTGGCAATCGGTTTATTATTTGTACTTTTGTGCCACGATTATTTGAAACGGCAGAAAAAGCCTTAAAGATACCCTTTTTCCACAACAACGATGATTACGATGAAGTGTTGTTTTATCACATGGGTAGTTTCTTTTCACGCGACAATATACACCCGGGTATGATAACCTATCACCCACAAGGTTTCACCCATGGCCCGCACCCTGGAGCCATGAAAAAAGCCTTTAAACAAGATAATGCCATGACTGATGAAGTGGCTGTGATGATTGATACCCGTGATCCATTGGAAATCACTACAGAGCTGGAACAAACTGAGTGGAAAGAATATATTGATAGTTGGAAAATAAAGTAATAAATTTATTCGGGTAGTTGGCTTCAGTCAACATTTTTATTTATAAAATCTACGATTTTATGAGTTGACTAAAGCCAACTACCCGATATGAGTAAATAAAAAAATACAGAGATAAAAAATGAAATTAGCAACATTAAATAACGGAACACGTGATGGACAATTACTTGTCGTTAGTCGTGATAATCGTAACGCCGTAATGGTCAATGAAATTGCCACAACCATGCAACAAGCTTTGGATGATTGGAATGAATTGTCGCCACAACTTGTTGAAGTCTATAAAAAATTGAACAATGATGAAATCGTGGATGCTTTCGAATTGGATTTGTCAATGCTTGATGCACCCATGCCACGCTCGCACCAGTTTTTAGATGGCAGTGCATATCTTGCTCATGTGGAACGTGTGCGCAAAGCCCGTGGAGCTGAAATGCCACCAAGCTTTTTGGTTGACCCATTGATGTACCAAGGCACCAGCGATAGCTTTTTAGCCGCCCATGCGGATGTGGTTGTTACCAGCGAGGAATACGGCATTGATTTTGAGTCAGAAGTGGCAGTGATAGTCGATGATGTGCCGATGGCAGTTTCGGTAGAAGAGGCGGCAAAGCACATCAAACTAGTTTGTATCTTAAACGATGTTTCTTTGCGTAATTTAATTCCCGCTGAATTGGCAAAAGGGTTTGGCTTTTTGCAATCCAAGCCACCGACGGCTTTGTCTCCATTTTTTGTGACACCTGATGAGTTGGGCGATGCATGGCAAGACACTAAAGTGCATTTGCCTTTGCACACACGCTATAACGGCGAATGGTTTGGTTTTCCTGATGCTGGTGTTGATATGCAATTCAACTTCGCACAACTTATCGCCCATGCTGCCAAAACTCGTCCATTATCAGCAGGTGCGATGGTTGGTTCAGGCACGATTGCCAATGAAGATGAATCCTTGGGTTCTTCTTGTTTGGCTGAAAAACGCGTACTAGAAGTGATTAAAGATGGCAAAGCCACCACACCATTTATGAGTTTTGGCGATGATGTCGAAATCAAGATGTTAGCTGAAAATGGTGATAATATTTTTGGAACGATTCATAATAAAATTGTTAAAGCCTAAAAGTAATTGTTTTTAGAGCTGTCATTGCGAGGAGGAACGACGTGGCAATCTCATCGAGTATCGTGGTTTTATTTAGAATTGTTAGACTCAAGAGTTAGGTGTGATGACGGGTAAAAGAGGTAATAAATATGACTATAGGTAAAACAAGAAGGTATAAATTACAACTCGAAGCGTGGGAACGAGGAGTCATCATTTGTGGTTTTCTTATAACTCCTACAGTTTGGGCTTCAGGAGGTTCTACTTTAGATTTCTCTTTGTATATGTTTGCTTTTTTTGGAGTCTTAGCATTCATTTTTACTAAAGTAGTAAAATATTATTCGAAAAATATAGTAAACAAAATATTGATGAAAATAATAGAAGTTTCCCCAATAAGCTTATTAATTAGTCCAACATTTTTCATTGATGATGGCAACTCTATTTTACTTCCATCAGCAGTAGTTCTTGTAATTGCTGTAGTATCTAAAAATGTGCCATCTTTGTATAGTTTACTTATATCGGTTAGTGTTACATTTATTTTTTTGTATTTTTTAAAAGTATCGAAAATACAAAATTTACAAGATAACTCAACAAATCAAAAAAATGAATAACAACTTTCCACAACTCGGTATGGCTGGATTTTCGGCTTCTTTTGTGGGGCAGAATCTTATCAGTATGCACGGGACTAATCCTCAACCCTTTACTCAGGGTGAATTAGAACAAACAATTGGACGAAGTTTTGCCGATATTTTGTCCGATGTCAATTTGGGTTTTGCCCCAGATGAAGGGACTTTGGCTTTGCGGCAAACGCTATCCGATTTTCACTATTCTCAAACAGCTTATTTTGAAATCATGACTTTTGCAGGCGCACAAGAGGCTTTGTTTTGTGTCTATAACGCTTTACTTCAAAAAGGCGATAAAGTTTTGGCTGTATCGCCGGTTTATCAACCCTTGTTGCAAATTCCACTTAATTTGGGTTGTGAAGTTTCTACAATTGAACTAGATTGCAAGGATAACTGGTCGCTTGATTTGAATAAAGTAGAGAAATACTTTAAGGCAGGGTGCCGATTATTTGTGATAAATTTCCCCCATAATCCCACAGGTGCGACTTTAACTTTGATTGAATTTGATGCATTGATTAGCTTGTGTCGTCAATACGGTGTGTGGTTGTTGTCCGATGAGGTTTTTAGGGGTATTGAACATAAAACTCTATACCAATTGCCGACAGTTGCCGATAGTTATGAAAAAGGCATGAGTGTCGGTGTGATTTCTAAAGGTTATGCAGTTCCTGGGATTCGCGTGGGTTGGTTGGCATGTCACAACACTCAATTGTTGAAGAAAGTGAATGAAGTTAAGGGTTATTTATCGGTGTGTAATTCGCAAATTGATGAAGCTTTAGCGGCTGAAGTGCTAAAATACCCAGACAAACTGAGCCAACGCAATTTAGCTATTATTCTAAAAAATAAAAAGCAATTAAGTCAGTTAACGCATGTGCAGGGTCATGAGGTGAATGTTATCATCCCCAAAGTGGGTTGTTGTGTTTTTGCTTTGTTGAAAGATGAGTCAATTTCTACCGAATCAGTGGCTCGCTTAGTGGCAAATGAAACAGGATTCTTGATTTTTCCATCAAATTTATTTTGCACTCAAGTCAAAGGCTTTCGGATTGGCTTTGGGACGAATAAATTCAGTAATTTTATCAATGCAAACAACCCATAGTTTTGACGCTTATCAACTTATCTTTTATTCAAAGGCGTTAAAATCTTTCGATTGTTGATTATTTAGGTAAAATTCATCCATGCAATCATTAACACTCATAACAAAAGACGAGATTAACTTTTTCCATGAAAATGGTTATTTGGTTAAACGCAATTTTGTCGATACAAAACAGGTCTCACAAATACAAGATAAAGTTATTGAACACTTAAAGGCGCGTGTGAAACCTTTTGAACTCGAACAAGAAGTGCATTACCCTGGGTCTCCTCAAACAAAAGAAGAAAAAGGCGGAGATACCATCAGGCGTTTGTTGTTGGCTTACTCTCGTGATGACGTTTTTGCTCAGTGGCAAATAAACGATAAAGCAACCCGTGTGTTAAAAGCATTGTTTGATTCTAAAAAACTTTATTTGGTGCAATCACACCACAATTGCATCATGACCAAGCAACCGCAATATTCTTCAGAAACACATTGGCATAAAGACATTCGTTATTGGAACTTTGCTAATCAAGAGCTCATAAACACGTGGTTGCCATTAGGAGATGAAACAGTCGAAAATGGTTGTTTACAAGTGCTTCCTGGCTCTCATCACTGGGATACGCCTAGGGAATGTTTGGATGAACGCTTGTTTTTGCGAAAAGATTTAGCCTGTAATCAAAAATGGCTTAAAAAATCTGTTGATGTTGAATTAAATAAAGGGGATTTATTGTTTTTCCATGCGGCGGTTTTTCACGCAGCAGGAAGAAACAAAACCCAACAATCTAAAAATGCCTTGGTTTCCACCTACCACAGTGAAAAAAATCAGGAAATAGTCAATCCATTTCCTGATTTAGAACCAGTTAAAATAGTTTAACTTTTTTAACTGTGTCCTCACACAATTCATCGAGTTGCCATGACTTTAGAATTTCAATGTCATTTTTTCTTGATATGGTATAGATTTCCAAATTAGACAGTTTATATTTTTCTCCAACCATTTTACCTCTAACCATTTTCCCACCAGATTTTTGAATAGATATTCTGAATTTTGATTTTTTTAACGCATCCCAAAACTCACCAGAGTCACCGTCTAATCTTTTGACAAACATTTGCGGGCAATAGGATTGACTAAAAGTTATTTCAGTTTCAAATAATGAGTAATTCAATGCGCGCATTATTCTATAGCCTTCACCACTGAGTTGTGCATGTGAATCTTGCATAAATGCCATATCGGCAAACATTTTCATCATCAAGGATTTGGCTGTTTCTTTATCGGCACTATACAGTGTTTTATAAACAAAACGCATGGCTTCTTTTTCATCCTTAAAATCTGGTATGTCAATATCAACCAGATTGGCTAATTCAGCTTGTGCTTGTTTTTCTTTTTGTATGGATGCCAGTGTTGGAAGTTTGTTAAAATCTGAATTGCTATATTGCTTGGTCTCTAAAACTCTGCATTTAGTTAATTCACCAACAATCCGATTAAAAGGCTCTTTTATTTTATCTCGGTAAAAACGCAAACCTCTTAAACACTGAGTGGTTTCGACTTTGCTACTACCAACTTTGGCTGAAGAAATTATATTAAATTTGACTTTGAATGAGTTTGGTGTGTACCAAAATTCATCTCTATCTTCTTTGCTAGCTAAAGTAATTTGTGGTTCTTTGAAAACAAGGTCACGGTAGTTAGTCAATGCCACTTTTATGTTTTTCTGTATTAAATCAAGCAGCACACTCTCTTTAGGAATGTCTAATCCCAATACTTGTGTGGTTAATGGTTTTACCACATCAAAGTCGTAGTTTTGACCATTAATTTGAAATTGAACAAATCCACCTACGCGTAAAATTGCATCAGGAAATTCTTCAATTTTGGCATTGATTTTGTAGGCAAAACCCTTTTGCCACCTTTTGCGGAGTTGGTAAGTCGAGTTCTTACCTGCATTGTCTGATAGTTCAATATTAAATCGACCTTTTTTTTGTAAAAAAGAAAGGACTTGTTCATCGGTTGGTTTTGATGTGAATGACAACTGTGTCGGCTCTAAATCTTCTTTTACAACGCTGGTGTTGTCGTTATCTGAACCACATGCCGTTAGTATGAGAGTGAAGGTAATTAGTAAAATTAATTTATTCATAATATTTTCCTGGTTTTAGTTTTCAAAACCGTTATTAAAAATCGTGTCAGTGACTGTTGCAAAAATAGCTTGTATTGATTTATTGTCATTGATATAAACAGTACAATTTAAGTTGCTAGAATTGTTACATTCATCTCCCTGCCAGTGCATAAATGCAGAACCACTGTTTGCAGTTGCTGTGAGTGTAACACTTTGACCCAATTCGTAGGTTTGTGAACAGTTAGTTATGCAGTTAAAGCCTATATTGTCTACAACTTCACCATTTCCAGTTATGTCAAGTTGTATGCTTTTAGGTGTGCCTCCAGATTGCATTAAATAGAGTTGTTGGTTAGAAATTGGTGGTATGTTTAAACCAAAATAATTATTAATAAGATGATTTTGACTATAAAACAATACATTGATTAATGGTGGGTTTTGGCTATCATCAACAATCAGGTCATAAAGAATAGAATGTGTGTCATAATCTGTGCCATCTTGGTATTGGCTAATTCGAGTCATTTGATTTGTTTGCCTATCAAATACATAAATATCAAAATCATTGTTAGTGTCATTTATTACCACTTTGACTGTGGTGTGAAATGCAATGAATCTGCCATTAGCTGAGGGCATTGGATTATTTATATACGTTCCTGCAAAGCCGCCTAAATAGTCATAGCTGATAACATTTAAAGAGTTTAGCACTCTATCATAAACCATAACTTGTGGGTTGCTAGTTGCTGCAGCTCCTATTAAATTACTTGATTTTGTTTCAAATGTGATTGTTGTGGTATCGCTTGATATACGTGGATTATCCGAGGATAAATCGCCTCCCACACCAGTTATTTCAGAGATGCGGGAAATCTGCCCACTAGGCCAGTTAACCATAAAGACGTCTTTCATGTTGTTATTATCATTGGCTATTAAATCAGTAGCGCGAGAACTAAAAACAATCCATGTAGAAACTCCTGAACCACCTATATCTGGAGTCTCACTTAGATTATTAGCTGGTAAATTCTGGTCATTGACGCTTATTATCTGAATAGTGGCATTGACCTTGTCATAGATGAAAACATCTCTGCCTCCATTGTCATTGGCTACTAATGTACCGTTTGTTGAAGAGAAAACGACATTTCCATCATTATTCACTTTTGGGCTGTTACACGAGCTGGCAATTTGAGTATGACTCTGATCAAAATTGTCGTATAAAAACAGGTAAACATTATCCAGTAGTGTATGTGATGCATCTTGCGAATAATTGCTTCTAAAAACGCTGTATCGTCCATTGCTGGACATACTAAAAAATGCATTAAAACCATATGGCTCGTATTCCAACTCATAACCGATTCTGTTTATTACGCCTGTATTGCGGTTTTTTAAATACAAATCCCTAGAATTTTCATTGATAACCCTCGGAACTATATTGTCGGCATTACTCATATACGCAACCCAATTCAGGTCATGAGATATATGTCCTCCACCAATTGAAGAATTTTGTATTTGAGGTGGGGTTACAGCCTTTGAAATAACATCAAACCCTGTCTGATTGTTAAAGTGCACAGCCTTAATTTGCGTGCTTTGAATTGTTGCTAAACCAACAGTTGATTTGGTTGCGATGATAATATCACTTAAATTATCAGAAGCATTTAGGTTTAAAACTTCAAACCCTTCATTGTTAACTTGACTGACAATAAAACTTTGTTGTGTTGTTAAGTTGATAAACATGACTTTATTACCATCGCTTATAATGGGTGGAACTATTTGGTTAGATTGATGCAGCAAATAAAATTTTGAATTGTTGTTGCTTACATTAATTTTAGTTGTTTCATCACATCCGAAATCACTAATACCTGTAGCCATATTAGGAAAAGGAAACAAAGTGACAATACCCGCGTCATAGACAAACAAATCATTCAAGCCATTATTGTCATTAGCATCAATAAGATCACTTGAGGAACAAAAATAAGTGACTCCATTATTTGAGACTTCACTGGCATCCAAAGAGTCAGCTACTGGTACGTCCAAGTTATCAACGGTATAAATATTGGTTGTACTAAAATCAAGATCACGAATAAAACCAAAAGTTCCCGTTAAGCCATTGACAACGGGTAATACATCACCATTTGATTCAAAGTTGATGAAACGACCATTGTTAGAAACAGAGAGAAGCGTAGAGAAACCGGCGGCAAATCCATTACTGTCTATACTTATAAGTTCATAAGTCGCATTGGTTTTGTCATACACATAGACATCGCTTGTCGTGTTTAAATCATTTGCAGCCAAGGAATCATCAGTAGTAAAATAGAAAAATAAACCATCTGAGGATAGATGAATTTGATAATCTGTCGTAACAACTGCTGTACCATTATATAATAGTGTATGAACGGCATTTGTCTCAATATCTTTAATGTACAAATGATAGGCTGTAATGCTATTAGATGGAAAAGGCAAGCTATCTGCTGAACTGGTGAAGGCAATAAATTTGCCGTCATTTGTCGGGTTAGTCGTATTTCCAACAGAATATGAAGGAAGAAAAACACCTTGTTCATCTGTATTAATTATAGTAATTTGCTCAGTATCAAGATTTTTAACATAATAATCTTGAGTGCCATTGGTGTCATTGGCAACCAAGTTGGATGAAGTGCTTACAAATGTAACGTATTGACCATTGGCTGAAATACCGAGATAACTTGTACTATCGGCACTATTTCCTTCATAGCCTATATCAAATTCAGGAGGATTTAACCAAGTTAGAACCCCAGAAAATGCTGATGAAGATGTTATGAGTATTAATATTAATAAATGTATCGATTTCTTCATTTTGTTTTCCCCAATCATTTTATTCACCATTGTAATGTTATTGTTTTATTGTTTTCTATCGTTATCCACTGCTGCGCTAACCACTTTTTATCTCTAAGGTAACTTGCTCTGACTTGAAAAATGCCTAAATCATTTCTGATATGTATTTTCATGTTTACTTTGTTGTTATCATCCAGACCCTTTATGATAATTTCGGGTTGGTATCCCAATGTGTCTGGATTGATTTTTGAGAAATCATAAGTGATTTGTTTTCGAGCTGTTTTAACAACAATAACATTTTCAAAGCTATTTTCAAAAAGAACATCACAAGCATTTGTGTGACCACCATCGGTAATCATCCAGCCATCATTAGTAGTCAAGTTTGCCCGTGCATCAACTGCTGCTTGTGAACAATAAGAAATAGTACCAACAATAAGAAGTAATCCAGAGTGCACATTTTGATTATCCCATGCGATCAATAAAGCATCATAATTTTCTGTTGAAAAAGGTGTATCTATAAGAAAATTATTAAAACCTAAGAATACAGCCTCAAAGTTCCAACCACTTAAATCTTGATTAAATGAAGTGGCATGATTGAACATACTGCCCATTGAGATAACATTTGCTGTTGACCAATTGCTTATGTCTTGGTTAAATGATGAGGCGTTTTGAAACATGGTTGAAAATATTTCAGCATTGGTAGTATCCCAGTTACCAATATCTTTGTTGAATAATGTAGCTTGGTCAAACATGCTACCGAATGCTGTAACATTGCTTATGTCCCAATTCCAATTACCTGTATCTAATGGTGAGCCTATAGAACTTGCTTGAAAAAACATTTGTAATAGTGTAACTACATTACTTAAATTAGGGATATCACTGGCTTTATTGATTAAATTTGATGTGCCTTCAAAGGCACTATCCATTGAAGCCCAAGAGTTTGTTCCCCATTGGTCTATACTTAATATCTTGTCCTTATCACCTGAATTATTAAAATAGATTTGTGGAAAAGTGCCAAATATACGAATGGTATGTACACCAGCAACACCATAATCATGTGTGGCATCACCTGTGATACCTGTTTCATCAGGAACCATGTCATTGTCCCAGTCAATGGCATAACTATAAGTTTCACCCGGAAAAGTTGGAATGGTAATAATCGTATCACCAACGGTAGTTTCCCACGTGGTAACAAAATGATCACTGGGGGCTGCCAATAATTTTGTAGATAATAAAATCATTGGTAGTAAAAATAGGCAGGTCGTTTTACAAAAGTTATTTGACATTTTGCTTTCCTCAATTATTTGTTAATTTTAGGGCTGAAGTATAGCTTTTGTATAAATCTGACATCTGACCATTGCCTGACCATTGCCTGACTATTTGCTGACTTTTTACTTGTGGTTAAGTATTTACTTGTTTTCAGGTGTTTTACTAAGAATTATTTAAGCAGAATACTTAGAATGAATTTAAAAATAATCGCCAATACGTTACTATGACTAATCAACCATTTTTTTAAATAATTTATTCTATGCTGCTCAAAATCAACAACTTTTCCTACGATGATTCCAATGGTTTAGTGGTGAAATCTGTGGAAGAATATAAGCTCACCAAAATTCAGCGTAAATTATTTAATTATTTTATCAATCACCCCAATACCACTATTTCCAAACAAACCTTAATGGATGAAGTGTGGGGACGAACCGTTACGGAAAACTCCATTGAAAAAACCTTATCAAAATTACGCAATGTGATTGAAGAAGACCCATTAAAACCAAAAATTTTGGTAACTCATTTTGGTCATGGCATTAGTTTTGAAGGCAAGGTTGAACGCAAGCAAGTAAAAAGTGATACCAATCAAGATTTAGCTGTTGATACAAAATTAAAGAGAAAATTTAGCTTTATTTTTCCTGTTTTAATCCTTATTGCGGGGATTGTTTGGTTTGTTGTTAAACAAAATACGCACGAGAGTAAAGCAATCCCTATCGAACACCTCAACAAAAACCAACGCCTATTAATGTTACCAATGGTGTTTGATGAAAACACCAATGCTGCGGATGCTAAAAACATTAATAAGCTGATAAAATCCACTTTTAACAACCTGAATTCCGAAGGAAAAGTCCTATTTGATGATATAAGTCAATCTGCAAATGAGGCTTTAAATAAAAATTGGCAAATTGATAATTATTTAGTCATGATGCAAACACGGGTCAAAAAACATGGCGAAGTTTACGATGCGGTGATAGAAATCACTAAGGGCATGAAAACCGTCAAAACGGTTAAAATAAGTGCAAGCAGTTTAATCGAGTTAAGCAATGCCCAAAACCAATTTGTAGCAAATTTCCACAAAGGTGTTGGTGAATTATTCATCAATAACGCCGATGCAGAACAATTAATGCAAGTCAAACACTACTATGACAGCAAAAATTGGTTAAAGAGCAAACAAATACTGGATGATGTTTTACAAAACAATGACAAAAATTACCAAGCACGTTTAATGTTGTCGCAAGTTTATACTCAATTAAGTCAATACGATAAAAGTTTGTTACAACTCAAGACTTTGATTTCTACCCCTTTTTATAAGAATAACAGTGCGGTTATTCATATGAACATTGCCCAAAACTATATGTTTAAAAATAAGTTTACCCAATCGGTTGATGAGTTGACGGGTTTTCTTAGTCAAAACCAGAATGTTGGTGAGTTAAAAAAAGCGAAAATTAACATTATTCTTGCTGATTCCTATTCTTACTTGGGCAATGCCGTTGATTCCCTTAAATTTTATAAACAAGCCATCCTTAATATCAATGATAAGTTGTTTCCAAGATTATTTGCTCAAAGTTATTATGGACAAGCAAAACTATTAAACAACACTTCAACTGGCGATGATGTTTATAAACTATTTGAAAAATCCTTATACTATGCAAAACTAGCTCATGATATTAAAGACCAAGCACAGATTTTGGATAGTATGTCAGTGTTATTGTTTTTTAACAACCAATGGCAAAAAGGTTTGGATTTAAAAAGACAGTCTATCAGCTTAATGGAAATAAATGACGATAAAAGTGTCGCCATGGGAACAGGTTTAGGAGTTTTGGCATCGTATCTTATAGAACGAGGATTATTCACCGAAGCGCGTGAGGTGATTGATCGCATTGCGACAATAGCACGCGAAATCAAATCGGATCACATTACTTTGATTTACAATTTTTACGATATCTCCCTAGAATTAAACTTCAATAATTTTGATTATTGCCAGAAAGAACTGGATAAAGCCTCCGCATTGGCAAAAAAAACCAGCAATATGGGCATGTTGCTTAACAACGTATTTTTGCAAATGGAGATACTAGTTGCTCGAAAAGACAAAGTGAATTTTGAGGCGGCTTGGAGAGAGAAAAACAAATTATTTCAAAACCCTGGCTTAGAACGTTATCAAATTTATATGGATTTGTATTTGGCACGTTTTTATCAACAAATACACAACAATAATGAAGCCATAGCCTTAATCAATAAAATTTCCGAACAAGCAAAAGTCTCCTCGGATTTTAAGTTTTATGTGGATGCGCAAAATGTCATGGCAAAAATATACCAAGATAGCGACCCCGATAAAGCCCTAGAAATATTAACCAATATTGAACAATACAACCCCAATCCCAACCCTTATTTAGAAATTAAAGCCCAAGTGTTAAGTAATTTAGGTAAAAAAGTGGAAGCCCTTGCCATTATGCTAGAAGCCAAAGAAGCCTACAACGAAGCATGGAAGGCTGAAAACCAAGGATTGTTGGAACAATTGCAACAGTAATTTTCAATAAAAAGACTTTATCGCACAGCGAAAGGGCTTTTATAGTTTATTGTCACTTTTTTTTATTAAAGCTTAAAAAGAATCAGGTCATTGCGAGGAGGGACGACGTGGCACCAAACGGCTGTCCTTGCCGTTTGGTGTCGCGTCGCTTATGCTCCTCGCAATGAACTATGTTTTTTGTTTTACCCATGTTGGTTTATCTTTTTTTCTTAACGCGAGTTTTCTTCACCGTTTTCTTGCGACCATTTTTCTTAGTTGTAACTTTTTTTGTGCGTTTAACCGTAGTGTTGCCATTCCTATGATGCGTTACTTTTTTGGTTTTTTTAACTGTTGTGGTTCTGCCATTGTGTCTGACAGTCACTCTATTAGTCACTTTTTTTGATGTATGAGGTTTGTAATTGAAGCGATTAATGGTATGGACACGGCTCACATGTTTGGCAACAAACGTATTTCTTCCAGTATAGCGAACAACTCTATTTCTGTAGACGGTGTGGTGTAATGGGTGGAAAGGATGCCACCACCTTGGGTAAAAGCCAAAATAAAAGCGCGAATGATAAGGGCGGTAAGCTGGACGGAAAATCCAGGTGATAATTGGCCAGGTATGGATGTGTACATGTGTTGGGTGGTAATAATAGTTTTCTCCATAGATAAGGACATTACCATGAACTTGCATGGTGTAATTGTCACCACTTTTTTCAACTTCTATGGTGGCAACATCTTGAAATTCATCAGGACCAATGGCTGCTTGTAATATTATGAGGTGAGCGTCATTGGCAACTTCTTCGACCAGACGAATATAATCCACTTCTCCATTGCCATCCAAGTCGAGGTTGTTTAATCCTTCATCTGGATCATTTAAGGCTTTTTCAAAATCTTCAAGATTTTTTGTTTCAGCAAATAACTCACTGACTGCTTGCAAATCCAGTCCATCGGCTGCTTCAGAGGTTGGTGCGACAATTGTTATGTTGTCTTGACCAAGAGCTGGGTTTATATGCAAAGACACAGACAGTGCGGCGAGTGTTAATAGGTGTTTAATTTTCATGATTTTCTCCTGTTAAATTATTTATAACTGTTCTAACGCTTTTTAGGAAATTGGTTGACCAAAATGTTTAGAATGTTTGGCTTTAATGTCTTTTTGTGAAAGGTTTCTCAATTGCTTTAGGGTTATATTCAGTGCATAGACAGCTAGCAAAGCAAAGACTAACATGATGATTTCTAGTTGGTTATTGCTGCTGGGGAGTTTATTTCGAAATAAATATGAACGTTTAGGTGGGTTTTTACTAATGTTCACCTCAATCAAACTTCCTGCTTTTAAATAGCTGTTAATTGCTTCATAAGCTTCATTCTTACTGTTGGTTGTAAGGTACTTTCCAAACTTGCTAATGCTATGTGATTCGTACGTTGTCCCCATGGATTTGTATTGGTAGTGTGCATAGATGCGATACTTAATTGGCTGGGATTGCCCTTCTGTTTTGACTTCTTCTACATGGGATTCAATGAGGGTTGCTTGATCTTGATACCAGTTTTTATCATTAATCTTTATTATAAGTTCTTCAATAGGATGGTGAAATGCCAATGCAAGAAACAATACGGCTAATATTAACCTCGCGACATAATACCGCAAATTCAGTCTAAGCCTATTTGTTCTTGGCAAGGCATCAGCATGCAGTCCTAGTCATTCTAAAGCAAATGCTGATAACGCAGTCCAAGAGCGGATAGGCTTAGACCATTCATAACAAAATCAACAAGTTGGGACTACAAGAAATCCCCATTTCTGCATCAAATTATTTTGAGATAGACGA